>OGIA01000017.1_pt1 | contig 222561 bp, 183 predicted proteins | sample 1571671 | NCBI WGS metagenome assembly OGIA01 (sample SAMEA2582027, study PRJEB24529) | metagenome | biome: Human gut stool | place: China | collected 2011
CAATGCTCAGGTGTCCGGCGATGCTTGGGTGTCCGGCGATGCTTGGGTGTCCGGCGATGCTCGGGTTGAGAATGACCATATGCATTGTGGCTTTGATTGTTTCGGTTCATGCAACCGACATACGCATGCTTATATGACAAATGAAAATAAAGTCGAAATAAGGTGTGGCTGTTTCCGTGGGAACATCGAAGAGTTTGAAAGGAAAGTGAAAGAGACACATGCCGGTACAATCTATGAAAAGCAATATAAAGCCATCATCAATCTGATTAAGATTAAGTTTGGAATCGATGGATAGGCACTTGACACACGGCAGCTTGTTCTGCGGCATAGGTGGTTTTGACCTTGCCGCCGAATGGATGGGATGGAAAAAACAAACTTTAAACATATAAATTTATGAAAGAACTTTGGAAGGACATAACTGGATATGAAGGGCTATATCAAGTTTCCAATACTGGAAAAGTACGTTCCATTAATAGGACGATAATTGATAGTAACGGGAATAAGCAAAAATGGAAATCCCACATATTCATTGGTAAAGTCAACAACTCCGGATATTTAACGGTTTGTCTACGAAAGTGCGGAAAAAGAAAAGGGTTTCTTATACATCGCCTTGTCGCGACGGCGTTTATTGAAAACCCTACCAATTTACCGTATGTAAACCATAAGGACGAAGATAAGTTAAACAATAGAGTTTGGAATTTGGAATGGTGTACTCCCAAATATAATGCAAACTATGGGCATTCCAAGGAAAAGATGTCAAAAACACACCTTAATCATCACGCCTTATCGAAAAAAGTTCAAGCCATAGACACAGATGGGAACGTCCTGATGGAGTTCCCCTCGATACATGACGCTGCAAGGCAAACGGGGATAAGAGATTACAATATCTCTCGCTGTTGTAACGAGTTGAAATATTACAAAACAGCAGGAGGTTATATATGGCGTTTTAAAGATTGCACTTTATGAACCACGCATCATTATTTTCAGGTATAGGAGGTTTTGATTTAGCTGCAAGGTGGATGAATTGGAACAATCTTTTTACATGCGAGATAAATGAATTTTGTACCAAAATCTTAAATTACCATTTTCCAGATGCAGAGCACTATACAGACATCACAAGAACATATTTTTCCAAATGGAGAGGGAGAATCGATGTACTCTCCGGAGGGTTCCCCTGCCAGCCCTTCAGCTTGGCCGGACAAAGAAAAGGAGCGGATGATAACCGTTACCTCTGGCCTCAAATGCTCCGGGTTATACGGGAAATCCGGCCAACTTGGGTCGTTGGTGAGAATGTTGCTGGAATCCTCACGATGGTACAGCCCGGCGCGGAGGTTGAAGTGGGAGGTCAGGCCTCTCTTTTCGGAGAGGATTACCGAAAAAGAGTATTGCACCGACAAGAATATGTCATCGAAACCATTTGTAGAGACCTTGAACATGAAGGATATGCCGTCCAACCGTTACTTATTCCGGCTTGTGCCGTCGGAGCGCCGCACAGAAGGGATAGAATTTGGTTTATTGCCCACCGTACAAACGCAGGGGTTGAAACGATGCAATTCACAGGGGAAAACGGAATTTATTCCGTTGGAGTTGCTTCCAACCCCAACCGCGATAGATGCAGGAACTGGACGAATAAACAAAAGTTTATCTCCGAATGCGAAAGAAAGGCCGACTATTGCTATGGCTGCAAAGATGGGATTGCTGCCGACCCCTACGGCAAGGGATTACAAGGGGAGCGCATCTATGGAAAGCATTCAGAGACGAAAAAGGAATCATTTAACAAACAATCTTTCGGATGTGTACGCACAACATGGCAAAACTTCCCAACTGAATCCCCGATTTGTAGCGGAGATGATGGGATTTCCGGTAGATTGGACGGTATTACCTTTTCTAAATGGAGGCAAGAATCCGTGAAAGCCTACGGAAATGCAATAGTGCCGCAGGTAGCCTATGAGATATTTAAAGCAATAGAATTATGCCGATAAGTGAAGTATATAATATGGACTGCATGGAATACATGAAATCTATTCCTGACAAGTTCTTTGACCTGGCAATCGTTGATCCTCCTTATTTTGACGGACCCGATAAACTTGGATATTACGGAAAAGATATTTCATCATTTGGAGTTAGACGTTCTGGATATAAGGCTAAACATTGGGACCTGCCGGATATAAGTTATTTCAAAGAGTTATTCAGGGTCAGTAAACATCAGATAGTTTGGGGCGTGAATTATTATCCTTACGCATGTTTTACCCCCGGTAGGATTATTTGGAATAAAGAGAATGGGAAAAGTTCTTTTTCGGATTGTGAAATAGCCTTCTGCTCAAATATTGATTCCGTAAGAATGTTCACTTATATGTGGAATGGTATGTGTCAAGGAAAATCAATGAATGAAGGGCATATCCAACAGGGAAACAAACGTAAAAATGAAAGGCGGATACACCCTACTCAAAAGCCTGTCGCTTTATACGCATGGTTGCTGCAAAATTATGCCAAAACAGGTGATAAGATTCTCGACACTCATTTGGGTAGCGGGAGCAGCCGGATAGCCGCTTACAAAATGGGCTTTGATTTTTGGGGAACCGAGATAGACAAAGAATATTTCGATGCGCAGGAAAAACGCTTTCGAGAAGAATGTCTGGGCGAAGTGAGACTGAAAAACGGCGATGTATATGTACAAAAAGAACTGTTTGAATTATGAAGTACGCATTGAGAAGACAAGAAATAGCTATGTGTAGTCCGGATTACGTGACAGAGCACATTTTAAAAAGCCTTAATTCCTATTTTGGCAAACAAGATAATAAACGTATTATGGATGATATTTCACAAGAAAAATATGTAAGCCCCTATGGGGGCTATTATTCGCTATTGAGAATAAACGACCTTGCGGATGATAATGATATGTTGGAGTTTGCTGTTATAGGTCGGCAACACGATGTATTAGAACTGTGCTTTTTAGGACGCATGAAAGGATAAAACAATGAAAATAGAAGATATTGAAAAAGCGGGAAAAATCTATATTGAGAACCTTTTAGATTACCATATAGATTATACCATAATTAATAACGAAGAAGATAATTATGAGGCAGGGAGAGAACATGCACTTTCTGAATTTGGTGCGGATATTTTCAAAGCTGGTGCAGAATGGATGAAAAAATATTTTTCGTGGGTAAGTGTAGAAGAACGTTTGCCGGAAGAAGGACAGCGTATTTTAGTAGGATTCTTGTTTTACTATAAATATTATGATAGGGAGGCACAATCACGCAGATATATAGATACATTTACATATAAAAATGGCGTGTGGGTTAGTGATAATGGGGAATCCTATCCGGGAAAGGAACTTACAAGGCGAGATATTAAAGTTATATGCTGGCAACCTATTCCTTCTTTTGATGAAATATTAGAAGCTAATAGGGATGTTTTGGAACGAATTAAGGAGAAAGGAGATTAATATGACAAAAGAACAGATTGAAAAAGCAGCGGCAATATATACCGCCCAAGCAGAGGAAAGCGATTATGCAGAAGTTAGAGATGTAAAACGTGCTTTTGCTGATGGTGCCAACTGGTACATCAACTCCGTGTGGCACGACGCAAGCGAACGACCCAAAGACAGGAACGCCCAATGCCTCGTGGAGGTAAAATCGGGAGGTAGTAGTTTTTTTCTCCTCAGTCAATTTTATCACAGCGGCGGATTCTCATTTATGGACGGAATAAATAAAATACAACCGAAACGTTGGGCATACATTGAAGATTTGTTACCAAACAAGGAAATAAAAAGTATTGAAAATGAAAAAGATAATGTTTAATGAAATTTGGAAACAGATATGTTTACATGATTGCTGTTTAGATATTTCTAATTATGGCAACGTTAGATATTCTATAAGCAAAAAACCAAAGGCTTATCATTTAAACAAATATGGTTATCCCACTATACATATACAAAAGAACAGGAAAGTATATGGTTATAGAATCCATAGGCTTGTAGCTTTATTGTTTATTGAGAATCCATTTCCTGATAAATATGATTGCGTAAACCATAAAGATGAAAACCCTCAAAACAACCATGTGGATAACTTAGAATGGTGCGATAGAAAATATAATAACAATTATGGTGGACACAATTTAAGGAGTGCAAAATCACATAGTAAACCCATTATCCAATATGATATAAATGGAAATAAAATTAAAGAATGGTGTTCTGCGACTATCGCCGCAAAAGAGTTAGGATATTCTCAATCAAGTATAAATTGGTGTTGTTTACGTAAGCCTAAATATAATACATATAAGGGATTTATTTGGAGATATATAGATGATAATGATGTACAATATAAAAATGGGAAAGCTGTAATAAAATGTGATAACAAAGGGAATATTATAGAACAATACATAAACATTACTACAGCCGCAAAAGAGAATGGGATACTGATTACATCTATTGTTAATTGTATTAAAGGACGTTCAAAAACGGCAGGAAATTTTTGTTGGAAACTCAAATAGGAGAATTATGGGTAAAAAAATAATGTTCAATGACAAATACGGCTTGACACAAGCTGTATTGGAAGGAAGAAAGACGCAGACAAGAAGAATTATATCTATCCCTAAAAACATACAAAAACAGATTGTCGGAGAACCTAAAATTACAGGGGGAAAAGACTATCGTTTAGGTGTTGAGGTTCGCATTTATGATGAGGAAGACGATGATTTTGTACCGATGTATGTTCAACCGGTATACTTAGTTAATGAAGTCGTTGCCATTGCTCAAAGCTACGGAGTAATAAGCGATAATATATCCCACAATCCGAGTGTACAGAAAGCTCAGTTTTATTGCGATGTAATGAAAACTTGTTATCCTAAAGAAGAAATTCCGAGAGATAAAGAAGATATAGCTGGATGGAGCAATAAAATGTTTGTCAAATCTAAATTAATGCCGCACCAGATACGCATAACCAAAGTAAGAATACAACGGCTACAGGACATATCCGATGATGATTGCTTGGCGGAAGGCATATTTGAAGATTCAGGAGATGATGAATTTCCACCATCCATATTCTATGATTTTGAAGGGAATAAGGATGATGGATTTGATACGCCCCGTGAAGCCTACGCCGCCTTGATTAACAAAGTAAGCGGTAAAGGCACATGGGAAAGCAATCCTTATGTGTGGGTATATGAGTTTGAATTAGTAAAATGGATATGAAAGCAAGAGTAAAAGCAACAAGCGAAATCGGAGAAGTCCTTTGCTGGGCAGATTGCTCGCATGAAAAAATAAGTATGTATTTAGAGAATAGCGTTTGTGACATTCCGTATTCCGACATTGAGGTTATTTCAATAGACAACACCACCGACTGGAAGCAAGTCCGCATACAGGCGGCCATAGCGGCAATGCAAGGAATACTAAGCGATGAAGAAGAAGTTGGTTATGCTTGTTCCGAAGCAACATATAAAGAGAACGAGAAACATACAACACCTATAGCTGTTGCTCGATTTGCGGCTGCTTGTGCCGATGCTCTGGTGGAAGAACTAAAACAGTAAATAAAATATGAGTAAAAAGAAAGTATATATCAGTCTACCTATCACCGGGTGCGACATTGATGAAGTTGAAGCCAAGAGCATATTCGTTTCATCCGTACTGGAAAACAAAGGGTATATCTCTGTCTCTCCGCTAGATGTGTCGCCTGACCCTGATGCCACCTACGCGGAACACATGGGACGTGATATACAAGCCCTGCTGGAGTGCGATGCCGTGTACTTCTGCAAAGACTGGCAATACAGCAAAGGGTGTATGTTGGAGCACGAAGCCGCAAGGATTTATGGTAAGCAGATGCTGTTTGAAGGATATGACTTATAATTTTTTGAATGCAAATCAATTTGTTCATGGAAAAAGCAAGAATACCCTACAAAACCAGCCGGGACTACTCCCGGCTTAAACAACTCCTTGATAAAGGATACGAAATCGTATGCTTCTCTTTGAAAAGCAAAGAATGTGCGCTCGCGAAAAAGCAAACATTCTGTGAGGGTCAGAACTTCGACTACAACTTTGGGTGTTTCCACATCTTCGACCATGATTTAGAGGAAGCTACATTCGAGCAACTTTGTGAACTCTACGATGTCGAATTTATTGAACCGGACAAATAAAAGAATATATGAAACTTGAAAGAAATGAATACCTCTGGTACAAAGCCAGTCTTGCAGCCCTTGGTAACGAATATCTTACCAAAAATTGGGAAGTGAAACTCTATGCCACCTCACTCTACAATGCAATGCTGTGGGGACGGGAGACAAATGGAAAATAAAAAGGGAGCCAGCCCGCACGACCAAGCAGCCCCCAACGATTATTTAGGTACAAATATACGGATTTCTAATTAAATAATCGTGTCATGGAACTGGATTTTGATAAAATCAAACGCATTAGGAAAATCAGAAGCGTAAAATCGGATTTGTCCAAAGAAGAAAACATCTTAATAAAACCGATACTATCAGACAAGAAGCTTATTCCCCTAATTTATAAAACGTTCACTAATATCATTTGTAAAAACTCCGATGAAGGCATAAGTACAGTAATGCAACGGAAAAAGTTCATCTTCATTATATTATATCTTTACTCTCCATCCTCTTTGGCAGGCGATAAGATGGCTTCCGGGTTGCGTAACGAGTTATCCAAAGTGTTAGGCATTCAGGCTAAAAGCACAATTTCTAATAATTGTGCGGATTTGGTCTTTCTTTATCAGTACAACTATATGAACTTCCGTAATGATGTGGAGTTCATCTACAATAAGATTCTGTCATGGCTGAAAATTTATGGATTGATAAAATGAACAATAGTATTGGTCATCATAAATTCCAATACAGTACCGACAGCAACCGGCAATAATCCATATACGGAATATTGTCGGTTCTGTCAATCAGCTCATCAATGTATTCCCTTCCTCGCATCACGTTCAAGTTTTCTTCGCATCCCCCGGCTCACACCATGACGGGCAGCAATGTCATTCAATATTCTCTTCTCATCCGCAGAAAGCATACTATATACTTCCTCCCGGCTCTTGCCGCTGAACACGGCTTTCAATACCTTCATTACTTCCATGTTCTATTGAATATTAAAGTGAGCAAATATATCCAAATCCAGGAGAAAGAATTGTCATTGTATCCGTACTTCATCCGTTTTTCCCAAATCGGAAGCTTTTTCTTCTTCATGACGGTTCATTTTAAAAAGATCCATAGCCTTCTCCATTGTCGCATTCGGATTGTCATATTCCGATAAATCCAATGTTCCAATGATATATTTCTCAATAACCTTTGCCATTTCATCAAAAGTTTCTTTATCTGCGCCACTTTCTACGGCAAGACGGGCTGCTTCAATTCTTATGTTTAATTTATCCATGATTCTTTATTAAATTATTTCTGCAATGTTCACAAAGGAATTTCTTCGCCACCGGAAACATTTTCTGGCCCACATACCCGCTAAGGTACTGCGCCTCCTCCCCAAACGGGTCAATCCCGAACGCCTGTGAGATATGTCGGCACAAATGCCCCTTCTCATGGTCCCATGAGTTCTGGAACTGCTCGGGGGTGGACGTAAGCGAAATCACCATCAACGTCTCTCTCCCGTAAAAGTCAGAATACGTAAGCCCCGTGTCCGGATTGCCCTCAGAAAGGCTCCGGGCAGCCCTTTCAAGCTGTTCACCCCGGCATCCTATCCTTTTCAACTCATGAAGAATCTCATACTTCCAGTACGTCGTCACGGCATAGTAAACCCGAACCTTCCAGTCATATTCCGGTATGTAGAAATCCTGCACTATCATAACATATCCGACCACATAATCGGTGTACCGCTTCCGATGCAATCCGCGTAAAACCTCGTGAAAGGCACCCCCTCATATCCGTCCGGATCATCAATATAATCCTTGACGAACAACGCAAGATGTGATTCGTCGGAAATCGAGCTCTTGTAATAATCCGCCTTCGCCATGTTGGCCACGTACACGCAGTCGTATCCGGCATCCTTCTCCAACTTGATACCGTATTTCTTCAAAAGCTCCTCTACCTCGTCCTTCTTCATTGCCTCCAGCTTACGTGTCTTACCTGTAGATGCGGCAGATGAAGAATCATCCGACACCCTCATTTTCGATACGGCCCACTCGCACATCTTTTTTGAGAAATGCCAGCCGTATTGTGAAAGATACTCTTTCATGCCCGACGGGAGCCTGTCGTATGTATCCAATCTTTGTCCCATAACCCATTTATGATTTAGTGAAAGAGGGGCATTCCACCCCTCCCATGTTAATAAAACTCCCCGTTGGCACGTCTGCGCCGACGTTCGCCCATCTCATCCATTCGGGGATACTCAGGAAAGTAGCCCGGCATACGGCGTTCTCCCATGTCGGAATAACTTCCTCCACCGTTGTAACCGCCTTCACCACGGAACCCCATTCCTCCGTGCATCTCTCTCATGGCCTTTTCATAACCATGCCGGCAACCTTCCCTGTAAGCCTCCTCCAGTTCATTGCCGCCTCTCATTCCGAAGCCGCGTCCGTAATCGTCACGCCCTTCTTCCAAAATACTCCACATTCCCATAATTACTTCTTGGTTTTAGATGTTTCAGCATTCAGGCCAAGCTGTTCCATAAGCTGTCGGTTCAACGCCATAAGGTCGGACATGTTCTTGCTCATGTCGGCCATCTGGCTTTTCAAGCTTGAAATCTCCTGTTCCTGCCTTTGTTTCTCCGCAAATTCAGGGTTGAGCATGGTCAGCATCTCATCGCATGCGGTTATCACATTAAGATGGTAATCCCGGCTGTTGACAATCTCGCTGCTCTTCTGTTTTATCATCGAGATTTCATTGTTCATCGCATCCCGCGAACATGAGACCACGATATTCCCATTCTGTCCGAAGTCTGCGATGTCACCGCCTGCCGGAAGGTTCTGGAACGTCGTATTCTGCCCGTTGATACTGGCCACCACGTCCACCACCATTTCTATCTGCGGTGACGGGAAAGGCTGTGTCATGGGATATTTGGGCTTGGGAGCCGACACGCTCACCACCGAACCTATCTCCACATAATGCTTAGCTTCCTTATGAAGGATGAATAACTGATTGTTTGCCCTTAAATTCTGAAACATGATTGTTGTTTTTTAAATAGGGACACCGCAACCTGCGATGCCCCGGTTAATTACTTGTTCACTCCAGCCGGAGCCGTTCTCACGTTTGCCTGTGCCGCCGTGGCGGTCGTAGGCCTGTATCCTCCATTGACAAGGAACAACTCATTCGTGTACTTGTTATAATGGATTTCATAAATGCCCGTTCCCGCAAGGTTGGCCACCGTCACCGGCTCATTGTTATAAGCCATAAGCGGACGGGTGTCACCATTTGTCCCTATCAGTATGGGAAGCGTGCCTGTCGTACCGGCCGGTATCGCCTGACGGAGATTGATGTAGAATCCTCCCACATAGTCCCTGTTACGGAACGCATGGTTGGGAAGCTCCAGCGTCACATTCTCCGTGCCCACCGTGACCGCCACCGTCGGGAGGGTGTTGAAATTCACCCTGCCCAGTGACGGGAACGGAAAGGGAAGTCCTGTAAAAAAGTTAGGCCACATAGCTACCTCCTTTCTTACCGGAATTAACCCCAGTAGTTGTTACCACATCCATAACCGCTGCGGCCATAAGCCACATCTCCGGCGTATGCACCGAAAGCTGCCGCACGGAAAGTTTCCGGGTTATATACCTGCAACTGCGGGTACGGTACCGCTACTGTGGGAGGCATCTTACACTTGATACCATCCACATCCCCCTGCAAAGCCTGCAAACCTGCCGCCAAAGGCGCAATCTGCTGTCCTACGGCATTCAGGATGGTAGCGTTCTGGTTACGTTGTGAGATTTCAGCCGTCAAAGTAGCCTTCTCTGCGGTCAGTGCCGCAATCTTGTCCTGAAGGGCTTGGTTTTGCATGGCATCAAGCTTGGCAAGGATTGCATTTGTGTTTGCCGTTGCGCCGTCACGCAATGAAAGGGTGTTCTGGTTCGCCGTATTCACCAATGTGTTTGTCTGGTTGCACATAGCCAGTTGGTTCTCATAGCCCATCGTGGTGATGGCATTTTGCGTCTTACAGCAACAGTCTGCAATTTGGGTCAACACAGCTTGGTTTCCGCTCTGGAAAGCGTTGATGATTTGCTGCGTGGACATGCCCACCTGGTTCCCTACACCCTGAATCAAGCCTTGGATGTTGCACAAAGCCGTCTGCAACTGTTGTGTGGAACAGTTCAAAGAAGAAGCGAGCTGGTTAATGGCATTGCCGTTACCCTGAATGGCGCTCATCAGGTATTCACGACCCACATCACCGTTCAATTCAGCAGGTAATCCTCCTCCGTTACGTCCTCCGAAACCGAATCCGTTACCGCCCCAGCAGAACCAAAGCAGGATAATCCAGATAAACCACCATGAGCCTCCCCATTGGTCCTGGTTGTTGCGTCCCTGAGAAAGGAGCGCCATCAGGTTAGGATCCACTCCCTTGCCGCCCATCAGGTTAGGAAGCATGGCCATGATGTCAAACTTGTTGCCCCCACCGCTCGAAGGCTCCTGATTAAAAACATAAGTTCTCTCCATAATGTATTTTTAATTAATAGTTACAAGGTCAGGCATATCCTGACCCTGCAAAACTACAAATACATTATGTCACTCAAAATCAATTCTTTCCCAACTCATTCCCGATTCTTTCCCGATATATTCCCATCATTTTCCCACACCTCACACGTGAAGAAAAATTAGACAGCATATAGTTTACCGCCCGTTTCGTCTTGCCGACCAATGATGCAATCTGGGAAGGGTAGAAGCCCTCCTTAAAAAGGAAATACACAAGCAAGTAACGCGCATCGACGACCTCCGCCTCCTTGCTTCCCGACAATATGACTTTGGGTGCAATCTCCGTTTCCCTGCTGACAACCTGAATAATCTCATTAAAAATATCTGCCTTACACATACAATATTCAATTTTTATTCATACCTTTGTCAAACCACATGACAAGGCGTTTATATACAACAATAGCTCGCGATGAAGACATAAAGCCCTCAACGCGCGAGCTATTTTCGCGTCTTGTCATGTGGTAATGCAAGGAACGTTGGGGGCTTTTTTATACTCCCGTCCCCGAAGGAGCAAACGCTACTTTTTCAGCCTGTACACAAACCTTCCGAATCCGATAAGGATACAAACAACCACAGCCAGAAGCGCAAAGCCTCCGTAATGCAGCTTGGTTTCCTCCCACCGCGAAAGCTTACGTTCCACCGGAACCGGTACTGATACACTGTCCACCCTGACCGTCTCCAATGTGTCATGCACCACGCGGTCTCTCCAATGTGTCCGATACCTATATTCTGTCCTATACACTGTGTCCCTCTCCGCCCTCAACTCTATGTAAATAGAATCTTTGAGGAAAGTACTATCCGAAAACCAACGTACACCATACACGCTGTCCACCCTGACCGTTTCCACCGGAATATATTGTACCCGTGCACATCCACACATGGCAAACAATAACAGGCCGACCACGAGCCAGAACACCGGCACCATCAGCCAAGGCCAGAACACTTTAAAAAATCTATTCATCTCTCCATTCCTTTTGTGGCAACGAAAAAGCGGCAACCCCGACTTGTTTATGTGGGATTGCCGCTTGGTTAACGAAATGGTTTCGTATGGCTTGACTACTATTCCCCTGATGCAAGGGACTATTTTCATTTTTTAGGATGAAACAAATATTTTGCAACAAAATTGAATATCCCTATCACATTGGCCAACGATGTGGTAAGTAAGGTTATAAGTACCTTGTCTGACAAGAATATTATCCCGTATCCGTCCAAGAACACAAGAGCGAGAGAAATCAACATATATATGCACATGAATCCAAATATCACGTAACTGAATATTTTCCGTTGCTCACGGTCTTGTTTAAGTCCCTCTATTTCCTCCCTTTGGCGGTCTATCTGTGCACGCAGGTAATCTATTGTCAGTTCATTGGATTTTTGTTCCAACAAATTCACCTGTGATTCTTCGGATTCCTCCTTGTCCTAGCCTTCATCAGAAAGGATTCGCATAAGGTCTTCAAACTTTCCTTTCATGACTTGTGCGACTTTAATACCGTTTCAACAAGCTTTTCATAATACAGGGCTGTTACTTCATCCGGAATAGGAACATTTTGTTCCGGTACATAACAAACAGACCATGGCGTACCTTTTCGGTGCGTCAAAGTGACCATTTCAGCATCCGTAAAATCACGGTAACGCTTCCATACCATCTCAACAATTTTCTTTGCCTTGTCACCCTCCAACACTGGCTCCGGAAATGAAATCGTACAATTATTCTCGTCCCAATCCATCACAACGGCCTTTTCTGTTATCGGGTCGGCCTTGTATTGCTTGAAAGAATGGTAAACAGATGGAATTACAGGCCCGTATTTCCATGCTTCCACCTTGTCAAAACGTTTGTCAAGCAAAGATTCCTTGTTTATCGCCAAAGAGAATCCATGAGCTATATATACACGTTTCATCAAACCTAATTGTGTTAGGTTCTTATTCTCCTTTTTCGCTAAATCAATGAAATAATTAGCCACAGAAAGTGCATTATCTTTCATATTTTAACATTTGAATAGAACAAAAGTAGAGTAATTTGTCCATTTTTCCAAGCTTGTTAAGCCTTATTTATCTTCATTAACTGCAATCCCACCAAGTCAAAGACCGCTTCCCCGTCACCGGGTTAATAATCATTCATTTCACATCGCCAATGCCCGCGCCAGCATCCAGACCCCCACGGCCAACACGAGGAAAACCAACCAAGGCGGCAAACCCTTCCCGTCGTCTCCCCCGCCGTCGTCAAGCATCGGCCAGTATTCATCACTCGTTCCCATTGCTATGCGATATTAAAGAACCTGTCAGCCTCCCATTTCCTACGCTTCACCAGCCCCTCCAGCTTCCGCTTCTTCCCGGCCACGGTCGCATACACCCACTTCATGAACTCCCCACGCACCTCCGCATCAGGCGCGCAAGCCCGTATTTTCTTCAAAAGTGTGGAACCGGCCAACGCATCGCACCCAAGGTTATACGCGAAATCCACCAACGCGTCAAACTTGTTCTGCCTCTCCGTCACCCCCAGTTTGTCCACGAACGCTTCATATTCCGCCAAGTCACGCCTGAGCTGCCGTTCCGCCTCGCCCTCCGTCATCCTGTCGCCACGCTTTACGCCCGCCGTATGCCCGTAGCCTATCGTCCACACCCCCGCCGGGCAACGGTAAGCCGTACCCCGGAATCCCTCGAACCTCTTTATCGCCTCAATCAATGAATTACTTGCTTTCATATTTCCACTTTTTTGTTTAACTTTGCTTCCGCCTCCCGCGAGGGACGCCCGAAAAACTGATTGTTTTTCATGGTATTTGTATTTAAAGTTAATAAGGGGGAGGCGGCGTGCCTCCCTTTTTTCATGCCCCGCTTCCCTTTAGTGCTTCTATTTCCTTCTTTAATGCCGAAATTTCCGACTGAAAACCGGAGACAACTTGTTTGGTGGGAAGTTCCACCATTTCCACCGTAAAGTCGCCAAGCTGTCCACCCTGATTGTCGTTTTTCGTGGCCGTAACCACACAGTATATACCGTTTCCGAACACTGATGATACAAACTTGTAACTCACGAATGGGGGAACATTCTCGCTTCTGTAGGATGCGAGTACGATTTTGTAAGATTCTCCGCCATATTCCACTACTCCGGTGAACAAAGCCCCTTGGTCTATGGCTTCGTCAATTTCATAAAAATTTTCCTCAAAGGCGGTCATCCCCTCATGGATGGTTCCGGAAAACGTGAACATCTTCCTGTTCAGAATACGACCCTGGTTGGCCGAAAGTACCAAAGTCGAACTGGACGAATCCAAATTGTCCACCACATCAGTCTTAGCCAACTTTTCATCCTGCAATTTCTTACCCATTGCAGCCGAAAGGGGTAAATCTGTAATAGTTGCTACCAATTCATTGACTATTCCAGATTTAAACAATAATTTATCCCTCTTGACATTCTCCGTTATATTAAAACTACCACTGTAATGACGTATTTTCATATAGGCAGTATCAGATGCGTCAGAGAATCCTTGGATATGTAAATAGTCTCCTTCCGAAGAACCTTTATTTTCTATTCTAATCATTACATGCTGCAATGCCTTATTATTGATATTTAAAAACAGGATTCCCCTATTAACCATCTGCAAAATATCATCATAAGTATTCCCGCCAAGTGCCGTTTTGATTTCTTCATTGCTTGAACTCGTAGAAAGTCCGAATACATTTTTGAAAAGTGTTGCCCCGTACTTCTTTTCGCCAAACAATATACTGTTTTCATTAGTATTGAATTGGATGCCGTCAAGCTTGGCCTTGTCCTCCTTCGACATTAATCCATTCTTCTCCGCAGAGGCAGGATTTGAGATTTCCGAAATCTTTTTATTAAGAATCCTACCTTGGTTGGCAGAGAGAGGCAGCTTAGTTTCTAAACTATTCAAATTATCTTCAATAGAACCCGCAAAGAGCACAGTGTCACTACCAAGAAGGATTGCCACGTCTTCACTAATTAAATATACAAAATACTTATCATGTGCCATAATAAATAAAGAGTAGCCTTCAATTGATTGGTTAATTAAGCTTGTACCTGTAAAGACTGTATCATATGAGTAAATATTGGTGATAATTACCTTACAACCTGAGACAGATTTTGTAAACTCATCCCAATTCCCTACAATAGATTCTACGTCTGTTGTAGACCATCCTTCTGTTGTTTGAAAAGCACCGGGGCAAATATAGACGTCACTACTAATATATTCCTTGATTTTCTCCAGAAGCATGTGTCCGTTCTGCGTCCCCTCCTGAAACGGGATACCCTCTTTCCCCGTCAGCTCCGTGCGCTCCGTAGTCTGTAATATCGTTTTTCCTTCTACTGCCATAACTACTTATGTTTTAATTGTTTCTTAACTGTCCTTCTCGTCACCTCTGCCATCATTACGGGACTTCCGTCAGCCCAAAGCCAAGCCTTCCCTTTCTCCAAGAGCAAGGCATTGTCGACAAGCTCATACGAATCCCCGTGCTCCGTGATACCGGAAGAATTGACGCGGGCTGTTCCCAGCCCCGTCATATTCAACCGTGAATAGTTCATCCTCTCCATCATTCCGCCTCCCTGATAGTGCCCTTCGTCACCTCCGTCATGCTCTCAATCCTGATGTGCATCGGATAAACGCCATGGCCGAAACACCAGTCTATGAACTGGCCGGGATTGTACAAACAAGACGGGAGTGGGCACGATACGAACATGCCATCGTCCGAACTGCGCTGCAAAATATAAAACCCGCCGCCCGCCTTCCTTTCCAGATGAAGCGCATAGTCCGCGTTTACCGTCTCTTCCGCCACATACCTGTCACCCTGAAGGGTGAAATTCAAATTCCTAAGTGCCATCTTATTTTTCCTCCTTCTTTACTGTATTATTCTCATTCTCCCTTTGAAACAGAAGCTCTGCCGCCATCTTGGCTATCTCATCCTTGTTGTCAATGATTACTCTCATCGTCTTCTCCGCCTTCCGAAGCTCCTCCTTCTGCCATGATTTCTCCCTTACGGACACAAACTCACAGAAAATGCAGTAAGCCGTCCACAACATCGAGAACACCGGAATGGGAATCACCACGCAACAAAGGATGTCGATAAAACACAACGTCAGGAAAGGCGTGAAATACTTCTTTGCCTTCGTGGCCGTCTTCTTGTACCCCGTAGAAGTCCGTGCCTCACCGCGTTTTTTGGCCTTTTGTACTCCCGAGACCAAATCCACGGCCATTGCACCTATCGTGGCCGCCACGCATAACGCTATGAGTATGATGTGGTTCATCATGTGGTTTTCAATAAAATCAATAATAGCTTTCTCCATTACAATACATTTTTCTAATTAATGCCAAAGCCCCCCGGTCCACAAGACAAGACCCCGGCAAACGGGTAAGGCAGGCACCGCCGCCTTATACCCGTTGTTTCAATAGTCAGGCAGAAGCGTCTTCTTTTATCTGCTTCACTATCTGGATGGCATCCGATATGTACTTCGGCAGTTCCTCGCTCTCCGGGAAGTTCGACATCGTGTAATAACCGTTCTCATAATAGATGCCGCCCAACGGGGTTTCCTGCACGCCCTTCTGCATGCCTTCCTCCATAGGAAACTCCACTTCCTCCACTTTGTTCACCGAGGCGTTCACGCGTTTCAGTTCCTTGCCGTCCGTCTCATACTCGATGTAATACTTGGCATTTGCCGTTGTGGTCTCTCCGTTGTAAATCACCCTCGTGCTGTTTGTCTTAATCTCCATAATGTTTTGTTTTTTTAATTAATGAATAATGTTATTTGAATTTCGCATGTTTTTTCCGCCGGATGCCTCCAATCACGCCCTGCTTATGGTCAACACCGTGCCCGACGCTTTGTACGTCGCACCGCCAGGAACGAGCAAGAGCCACACGATGTCAGGCAGCGTGCTGCTTTGTCCCGTCTGGTAGGCGTGCCATCTTGCTGCATCCACAGAGTTTGGCACGGCCACGAGTTCCACGTATGTGCAAGATGTACTTACGACAAGAGAGGTGTAGTTTTCCACCCCGTTGTAAGATATTTTTGCACCCGACGTTTGCACGCTGCTTCCACTGTATATGTAGAGGTGCGTCCCCAAGTATTCCCCGGATGTGGGCAGTGTCACAGTGCCGCGCGAACTTCCGTCCCTTGTCGGGAAACAGAAGAATCCACCTTTCTTCAATACGTCCCTCGTCACCGTGACGCTGTTATTGTTGGGGTCCACCTGTGGTACGGTCTTCATGTAACCCGAAAATTCCCCACTTCCTATTTTCAGAACCCCGTCTGCGTCCACGCTAGCCGTCACTTCTCCGTCATTGTTCTGTATGACAAACTGGTCGCTCGTCACGGTGATTTTTTTGTTTATCACGTCTATTCCCGTGGCAAGTTCCCCGTCATGTTTTCCCTCCACGAATCCTGAAGGCAGACTTCCTGTCAAGTCCCCTTCAAACACCATGATGCTGTCAAAATACAACGTACGGCTTGTCGTTTGCCCCGCCGTTCCAAGGCGTAATACAAGATAATTGCTTCCACTTGGAGCGGTAACCTTATATGCTTTCCTTGTCCATGACGATGTAAATTGAGGTTGGAAAGCTGTGAATCCAGCCAGTTCAAGCTGGTCGTTTTTTGAAAAGTAAGCCCCTGTCGCACCGCCGCTTTCTGTGAAAGTTGACGTCGCCCGTATCCACATGACTATGGTATATACTTTTCCGGAAACAACTGGAATTTGCGCACGCCCTACATATACCCATGAATTCCCTGTTACACACTGTATTTTCAAACTTTTGCCACCATGTATATGTGAGGACGTGTCAATCGAAACCGTACAATTTGACAGGTTTCGGTTCGCCAATCCGCCGTTTTCAAAACTTCCATCCGGGAAAATATTGTCCGGCCAAATACTATCCACCTTTAAAGAAATCTTGCTCGTCGTCTGCTCCAAAGTGCTCACATCCCCTTGTATGCCTTGTACCGTAGTTTTCAGACTGCTGGCCGTCTGCTCCACGGTACTCACCCTCGTGCCCAAGGAACTCACTTGCGATGCCGTGCTCGAAATCTGTCCCTTGGCGGATTTTATTTCGGCGGTATTGGTCTCCACTTCTTTCTCAAGCCCCGTCACGGAATCCGTCACGGTAGTGACCTTGGTAGACAATAAACCGATTTCACCTTCCGCAGCAGTTATTTCTGCATGCACCTTGGTATAAACATCCACAGCGTCACCAATAACAGGGACTCTTTGTGTACATCCCCCCATGAGTGTACTCCCGTCATAAAGGTAGAACACTATCTCCGTGGTGGATTGTGTGATGGCTACAGCTCCTGTGTAATTCTGTACCGAACTATCCTGGCCTACACGTTGGTATTTCAACGTTTTTTCCGTAGTCTCCTGTTGGGTGTTGCCCACACATTTGAATTTTTTGCACGTCACGGACGTCGGGGTCAGCTTGTTGTCCCAAGACTTCTTCACCACGTTTGCCGAAGGCTCTATGGTGTAGAATACAGCCGCATCCCCCTTGGGACCCGTCGCCCCGGTGGCGCCCGTGTTGCCCTTGAAAGCCACGGAAAATGAGAAATTCTTCGTGAAGGACTTCCCGTCCACGGTGATAGGCACAGTAAGCACGCCCTGTCCGGTAGTCAACGAAGAAGTGACGGACACCGTGAACGAGGCCGATGTGGTTCCGTTGCTTGAAATGCTCGTGGACATTCCCGACGGTGCTCCGGTTATAGTACCAATCGTTGCCGCCACCCTTGTGGCACCCTTGTATGCGATAACCTCGCATTTCGTGGATGCTGCGATGGCCGCACTCGTCGTTCCTTGGAAGGCATGCGATTCGTTGCCCAGAATTATGGTGTAGGCATCCGCGCCGTTCTTACCAGCGGCACCGTCCTTGCCATTCGTGCCATTTGTGCCATCCTTACCATTCGTCCCGTTGGTACCCGAAGAAACCTTGGCTATCGTCATCTCGTCATATACACCGCCCGAGGTGCAACGTATGGTCACAGACTTCGCGCTGCCCCAAACCGTCGAATTGTTATGTGCCAAGGCATAAGTCTGCGAAGTGGCTCCCGATATGTTCGTGAAAGAAGTCTGTCCCGCCTGTTTATAGCTCCACTGGTAGCCGGATGTCCCCGTGAGGGTGGCCGTCAGCGTAATGGAGGTAGGTGTGGGATTCCCTGAAAAATTGTTGGCGTATATAAACACCTGGTCGCCTGCAACCCTCACGTACTTGGCCGCCGTACCATCCGTACCGTAATAACTCACGGAATACACCGTTGTCGGGTCACTCTTCTTGTAAGTCGTCACCGTTTTCGTCCAAAGGTATTTACCTTTCTGTGGCGAAGGTACAGTTGCGCTCCAGCTTCCTGTCGGTGCCGTCGTGCCGGAACTGCCTATTTGGTAAGTGTTCGATACCGATACGATGCCGTCACCGTCAGCTCCTGCGGGTCCCGTATCGCCCTTGTCACCTTTTGCCCCGTTAGCCCCCATCTTACCCACGCTGTACGATGTAGATGTGGTATTGTCCGTGTAGGTTATCACCGTACGCGTCCAAAGGTACTGATTGGCAGCCACGGAAGGGATAGAACTGTTCCACGTTCCCGTGGGCGGCGTGGTGCCCGATGTGCTTACCTGATAAGTCACGGCGGTACTCTTGATGCCTTTCCCATCCGCACCGTCGTCACCTTTGAACTTAGACCACGTGTAATCCGATGGAGTATTGCTCTCTGTGGCCGTTGTCTTGTTTACTGCTATGCCGATGTACTGTGTCGTGGATTTGGGAGTGTCATACATCCCGCTGCCCGTCGAGTTATCGGAATACTTTATCCATGTGTAAGTGGTTTTCCCGTCAGCCCCTTTTGCCCCCGGAACACCTTGGTCGCCCTTTTCACCTTTGATAAGTGACCATGTATAATCCGAAGGGGTGTTGCTTTCCGTGGCGGTGGTCTTGTTATAAGCAAACCCGATATAAGTTTTTCCCGTAGGCGAGTTGCTGATGCCCGAACCCGATGCGTTGTCAGCATAGCGTATCCAAGTATAGCGGGGCGTCCCGTCCGCACCCTTTGGACCCTGTACTCCCTGTGGACCAGTATCACCCTTATCCCCATAAGTACCGATAATCACCGGACTGCTCGTATATTTCGTATCATTGGTGTAAGTCACCACCTCATAGTTCCAAAGGTACTTCTTGGAAGATGAAGTGGCCTGTACCGAAGTCGTCCATCCTGACGTTGAAGTTGTCACTCCACTCGATGCCGAAGAGGCCAAATAATATTCCGTAATGGACTTGATTCCCACACCCGTCGCCCCGGTGGCGCCCGTGTTGCCAGTATTCCCGTATGCACCTATGACCCTCTTCTTGGTCTCGCTTGTCGTATTGTTGGTATAGGTTACAATTTCATAATTCCACAGATAACGGTTCGTGGTGGTCATTGTAGGTACCGTATCGCTCCACGATGTCGGCGCGGTGGTGTTCGATGCGGATACGGCATACTTGTTGGTTATGGACTTGATGCCCACTCCGTTTGTGCCGTTCGCCCCATCCTCGCCGTCACGCCCGGACTTCACCTTCACGATGGTGAACACCGCCGAAAGTTCCGGCTTCCCGCTCTTCGTGGCCGTGATAGTCACCGAAGCGTCATCCTTGCTCACCGCTGTGACCGTCACCGCGCCCGAAGACGCGCCCACGCTGCCAGTACAGCCGCTGAACGTGCCCTTGAACGACCATCCCGTGTCCACTTCCGTGCCATACCACACCTTCGCGTTCGTGGTAGGGTAGCCGCCAGTCACGTTGCCGTCAGCATCGCAGGCCACCTGCCCCGAATCGTTGTCCAAGTCCAGATAGTAATGCCCCGCACGCGCGGCATCCTCCACGGCCTGGTTCGCCTTGTTCGTCGCATCGTCCGCAGCTTTCTTGGCCGCAGCGGCAATCGCGTCGAGGATGGTCTTCCGCGCATCGTAGTAGGCCGATATGTTCGCGTAGTCACTTCCCACCGTGATATATTCCGGTGAAGAAGCCGTATATTTTGTCAGGGCAGCGTTGGCAAGGTCATAAGCCGACTTATAAGCCGTGGTGGACACGGCATAGCGTGAGGCGTTGGCAGTAATCTCCCCGTATTCCGAACGGATGTCCGCCTGCTGCTGTTTCAGGGCTGTCTTTTCGATGGGGGATATGAGGTTGTCGCTCTTGATGTTCGTCAGCTCCTTGTTGGCATTCGTTGCGTCTGCCTGCGCGTTCTTGGCTGCTTCCGCCGCGTCATCTGCCGCCTTTTGGGCATCCTCTATCATCCCGTTCACGTCCTCTATGGCGGGTGTCCAACCCACGTCCTTGTTCCCGATATAACATCTGGCATCTTTTATGGTAATAGTGCCGCCATAAATATAATCAGTACGAAGGTCTAATTTGGAACCGGCATTTGTGCCATTTGGACTCGTTTGGCGATTTACCAATTGGAAAGTACCGTTTTCTCTCGGATAGTTATGCCCTAATGACTGCCATGACCATCCATCAAGATTTGCCGTTTGTAGCTTTACAAACGGTTTCTCTCCGAACGTGCACCCTTCGAGTACTAAAGTATAAGCTGAAACAATTTGCTTTCCATCTCCAGCTTCAGCAAGTAGAAAGTACCCCGTATTAATAGTATTATGCAAGACTCCATCCTCTGCCGTATGGACATAATGGGTAGATGTTCCTGTGATTAAGTTTCTTACACCCACTTCAATCCCCGCCACCACCTTGTCCGCATACGCCTTTGCCGCGTCCGAAATGGCCGTCAGGGCGGCACTCTTCTGCGTATAGTACGCCGTGCGCTTCGTGGCGAAGTCCGAAGGGATGGCCACGGTCTCCGAAGAGGAAGACACTACGTCGTTGATGGCCGTCCGGTAGTTCGTGTAAGCCGTGTTATAGGCCGTAGGAGTGCCGAGGCCGTACTTCGTGTAACCGTCCGTGACCTGCGTCTTGTCCCCGTCGATGCGGGCAAGCTCCTCCTTCAACTGTTTCTTTTCAGAAGGGGAAAACTTGCCGTCGGCCGCCCATTCGTCCATGCGCTCCTTCTCGGCATCCACGTCCGCCTGCGCCTTGTCGGCGGCATTCTTCGCCGCCGCCGCGTCCTCTATGGCCTGCGAGGCGCTCTCCGCCGCCGCGTCAGCCGCCTCTTGCGCGTTGTCGGCCAGTTCCTTGGCCTTGGCCGATATGGCGTTCAGCAAGTCCGTGCGTGCGTCATAGTAAGCCTTGAACTTCGCCCTGAACTCCGTGCCCGTGATGTTGCTCGTGGAACTTAAATCTGACAATAGGGGCGTTATATACGTGCTTAATGCCGTGTATGCAGAGCCGTAGGCTGTCTTGGATACGCCGAACTTGTCAGCCGAAGCGTCGTTTTTAGGCTTCTCGGACACTATCACGTCCCATTCCTTCTTGGTCTGCTGTTTCTCCTGCGCCGTGAGCTTGTTGTCGTTGGCGATGTCCGAAAGCATGGAGTTCGCCTCGTCGGCATCGGTCTGGGCGTTTTTCGCGGCCGTGGCCGCATTGTCCGCGGCAGTCTTGGCCTCTATGGCCTTTTGTGCCGCCTCGCTCGCCGATTCTGCCGCCTCCTCTGCCTTCGCGGCAGCGTCGTCTGCCGCCTTTTTGGCCGCGTCCGACGCTTCCTTGGCCTTTGCGGCGATGGTATCCAATATCGTCTGCCGTTTGGAATAATAGGCGGAGATGTCCGAATAGTCGGATTCCACGGTGATGTATTCGGGAGTGGAGGCAGTGTATTTGGTAAGCGCGGCATCGGCCTTCTTGTACGCGGCCTCATAGTCCGTCACGCTTATGGAATACTTTCCGGCCTCTGCCGTTATCTGCCCGTGTTCTGCCTTTATGTCGGCATGCTGTTGCTTCAGCGCGGTTTTCTCCACCGGGCTTATCGTGCCGTCGGATTTCAGGTTGTCCAGTTCCGTGTTGGCGGCTTGTGCTTCCGTCTTGGCTTCCCCTGCCGTGGCGGCGGCTTCGTCGGCGGCTTCCTGTGCCGCATTCGCGGCCTCCGCAGCCTCCCGTGCGGCCTCTGCCGCCTCGTTGGCCTTCGTGTCGTCCGTATAGCGTGAGGCAAGCTCCCAATGCGAGATGGAGAAAGCCTCATTCTCTTTCTTGGCGGTCTTACAACGCAGCAGGTCGTTCTTGTACGTATCCCCGTAAGTCGCGTTCACCCAAAGGTCGCCCACGTCGTAAGCCTGCCCCGTGGTGGGATGGCTGACGAATACCCTGCGTTTGCCGTCAGCCGTATCCTGAGCTTTGGCCGCAGCGGCCAAAGCCTTTTCCGTGGCCGTGTCCGTGATGGCGTTCCATTTCCACGTGTCACCGTCCTTCACCCATTTCCAGCTCTTGCCCGTGCTGAGATTGGTATAAGTGTCGTTTGAATGCGCCTGTTTCTGTTCTTCGGTGGTCCACTCGTTCGCCGGGTAGTTGGAGGTTGTCGGGTCAGTTTTCTCAAAGTAGCTTTCTATCGCGCCGTCAATCTGGTTCTGCAAGTCCTCGGCGGTCTTCTGTAGGGCGGCGATGTAATTCTGCTGCTCCGCCAGACGCTCCACCGCGTCCTCCACCTTTCCGCTCACTTCATCCACTTTGCTTTGTACGTCTCCCACCGCGCCATTGATGTATTCCTTCACCGTCTCGCCGGTGGACAATTTTATATTGTCGGAGATAATCATGACATCCTTCCGTGAGAGGTTGACAAACTCCTTGCCTTCCAGTTTGTAGGAGTTGATGCCCCGGTACATTTTGAAATAAGGGGCATCGTTCCCATAAGCCGAAAGGATGATGGCCGCCTGTCGGGCCACGTCGTTCCGGTTTCCCAACTGGACGATTTCGTCACCGGCGGCCGGTACCGTGCTCCCCGCGTCGCAGTCCGTCTTCGAGAGGTCTATGTAGTTGTCCCCCACGCCCGTCACCAGACGCCAGTAATAAGTGTTCTTCACGTTCTCGTTCACACCCTCCTTCACGTTGAACGTCTGGGCGCGTGCCTGGTCACCGGCGACAAACTGGTTCTCCACCGTCTTTTCCCCGTCCGTCGCCTCGAAATAGCAACGGTAGGCACTCCCCGTGTCTTCCACGCGGATGCACTTCATCGAGGCCGGGGTAAGCACGATTTGCCCCCCCACGTGCTTGATTTCCTGAATCACAAGTTGGATGAACTCGGCCACCTTGCGCACAAGCATGCGGTCCACCTCGATATAAGAATCCCCGTTCTCGTCCATTTTCAGGCACAGCCCCGTGCCCAATGCTCCTGTCGAGAATCCCGGCGACTGTATGCCCTTTGCCGTTACCAGTCCACGCACCAACACGCTCAGCAACTCCGCAGCACCGTCCTCGCCAATCTTCGCGCCCGACTTGCCTGCGGAATACTTTCCAATCTCCAATGCGCCCCTCAACAACAAAGAGGCCAACTCTGCCGCGCCGTCGTCCGAGATTTGGCCGCCCGATTCGCCGGATGAGAAATTCCCGATTATCAAACCTCTAAGGAAAGTAATTATACCCGAAGCTGTGTCATCTTTTAACTTTGAAAGGAACTTCTTGCCCAGTTCATTGTTGTTCTTTTCTATTCCTTCTTTTATCTCCTTGTCTGTCCTTAACGAAGAATAAGCGTTTGTATCCGACGGATCTGTTTCGTCATCCTTCTTTATCAAATATACATTTGTATCGGAAGTTGAAGAACTTACCTTTCCAGAGAAGTAAACGCTTCCGTTCAGTTTGATGGAATCAATCTTGTCTTCAAGTGCACCAAGACGGGAATAGGAAGCACTTTCACCTATTGTATATACAGGAGAATCCCATGGAATGTCAAGTGCCAGTTCATAGCCAAGCACGCGCATGGTACGGGGACTTGGGAAGAATGAAGAGTTGTTTACCCTCACTTTTTGGCCGACACCGAAAGGACAAGGCGTATCCTGTGTCTCATTACGTGCCTTTGACCAGTCTGACATGAGTTTTGCCGACACGGTGCCGATATTGTTCCTGATTTTTTCGGCATATTTTTCTGTTTCCGTTTTCAGTTCCTCTTCCGCTTCCGGGACAAGGTTCTCAAAGACATATTCTGTGTCGTATCCGGCCATGACAAATTCATTGTTGGCCTCCGGCTTCATCACGGTATCCGGTAAACGGCCTCCGTAATCCTCATTGGCCACTATTTCAAAACATGTGGACGTGCCGTCACTCTTATCCGGAAGGAACGTCAGGCCGAAAGTAAGCCCGGCGAGCTTACCAGTTTGGAAAGTGACCGTAAGTTCCTCTGAAATCACATAGGACTTGTCGAACCCCACAAGTCCGGTGGTCTTGATGGTGTACACCGGTACTTTCATTCCTGTGGGTTTCTTTTCTTCGCCTTCCGTGACATCAATCATTTCCTCTTCAACAGAGGATATTGAAAGCACCTTGCGTGGATAGACGTAGTCGAAAGTCACGATACCCTCTATCACTTCGTCGGGTGACATGTCGGGGTAAACGTCTATGTACGGTGTGCCTTCAGGAAGCATCAGCCTGCGTTGTACAACCCCGTTTACAGTAAGACCGTCCACGTCGGAATCAAAATAGCCGAGGGGTACATTCCCTTTCACAAGCCCTTCTATTGTGAATTTGGCACCTATATATAGTTTGTCGTTTGACGTGGTTTCGTATAATAAGGTAGCATGCTCGTCCGTATATGGCATGGCATTACGGTTGATGGTTACTCCTATTTTGTGGTTGCCTCCGTCATCACTGACATAATTCACATCCGTTTCCACGTAACCATATACAGAACCCAATATGCAATCACCCACAATGGTATATGGAATATATGTGACCAATGGAGAGGCACAAGAATATGTGATGCGCAAATACAGTTTACGTATTGTCTCGTACGGACTTTCAAATCTTTCCTTGGACAGTTTGAGCGTTTTGTTTGAACTGTCAATGGTATAGCTTGATTCCGACAACACCGTGCTTGAATCATTTCCGGATGCCACTATTTCCACTCTTACATCCAATACGGCATTGGGGAATGATGAAAAATCATAACTGAATACCATGGAAGACAAATCGAGAACATAAGCGGATTTGTATAGTTGCATGGCATTTATGGTAATACTGTCATACAACTCATATTCTTCCACGTCCGGAGTGGCCAAGCTTGCGGACACCGAACCTACACCATCCATCTGTTTTTCATAAGAATAATACTTTATGAGGTCTTTCCTGAAAAAAGACGGATTTACAGGCTTCTTGCTGTCCTTAAAGTCGCTTTTGTTTCCAGAACGGTTAAGCGTGTCTATGGTGAACTCCAGTTTCTTCCGGTACCGGCTGGATATGTTTTGAGTGGAGCCGAAGGCGTATATGCGCGTGAAATAGTCACCGCTGCTCTTGGACAGGCTCATGGTTTCTACCTCTTCGCCAAGGCTTATTTCCACCGCTTCCCCCTTCTCACAGCGGCCGAAACGGATTTTCTTGCCTTCCATCCACCACTCGCAGTTTGCGGCTTCCGCAAGGGAGGTAAGGGCATCAATGAGGTTGGTGTTGGAATAGTGCATGACCAAGGCATCCACATTCACATCATTGTCAATCTCGTATTCATAGTCCTCACCTCCATATTGGAATCCCCATACTTTCAGGTTACGCAGGAAGATGTCAAGATGGTATGACAATTGCGCCGTCAAATCCCAAGCGGCTTCATTCCCTCCTGTTTCCGGTGTGTACTTGAAGACCTTGTTCTTCCACTTCATGTAAGAGGCTTCCATCTTCAACTCATAGTCATAACCGCCCGTGAAATTGTTGAAAGATGGCTTCTGGTCTTCTATGATTTCAAAACGGCCAAAATCACATTCTGCATAACATCCCATTTTGAATGATATGGGATTAAGCAAGGAAAATTTGAGCGTGATATAGTCATCTTTCATCAACTCAAATTTTCGCTTGCTACCTACACCTATCGGTGTGGATAAAACTAATACCTCGTTGTTATCCTTTATCTCTATCATATTCCCAAAAGTAAGGAATATTACTCATGCCACATTATATTGGATAACCGATTTTGCAACAATCGGGCTATTGTCACAAATCTCCCCGATTTGTTGGATTGGGTTCCTCGAATTTTGCTGAAAATTTACCGAAACACCTGTTAAGGCTTAACCCATAAGATATATTTTTACCCAAGTAGACCAAGTTATAAACTTCACTTCCTAGTGCCGGGACTTTGATGGCCACGACCCCTTTACCCAATTCTGTCAGGAAAGCTTTTTTCTTTGTCCTATAATCACTTTCTGTGGTACCCGTAATGGTAAATGCCAATGTCAACTCCCGTGAGTCAAGTTTGGCATTATCAGTTATTACACGCTTGCCATGCTCCAATCTGCTTTCATTCTCTATGTAGTCTTTCATTGGAGCGGGTGCATCTATTGAATCAAGGAATCCTTCCCTCATACATACACCCCATGTTGTCCAGGCATCTTTTCCGTTAATTAGTAATTCACCTTTCATAATCTTGATGTGTTTCGTTTTACTTCTTCTATATCCTTTTGCATCTGTTTGATTGGCTTGACTATTTCACCTGTATTTTCTCTGATTTGTTGAAGTTCCAAATAAGAATTGGCCAAAATTGTACGGGTCTCATCGGAAATATTGTACATGCCGCCAATTTTGGACAACAATCCTGAAATCGAGCCTTTAAGTTCAGTTATGGCAATGGCCTGCTGCTGGTTGACATTCTCAATACGGTATCCCGTTTCTTGAATGGCCGTGAGCCTTCCGTTGGTCTCATCCACGCTTTCTTGGGATGCCTGTACCTTAACCGCGCTACTGGCTTGTTGCGCAGAAGTACCACCTGACGGTTCCCAACCGAAATCATTCATGAGCTGTTCCCGGTCGGCAAGCATTTGGTCTGTAAGTTCTTTCTGTTCTTGCCGTAGCCTTTCTGCTTCCTCCGGAGTAAGCCTTCCACCACTTTCTGAATCTGCCGCCCATTGGTCGTATAAACTTTCTATTTCGTCCTTATACTTGTTGGCTATAAGCGAAGAAAATATGGCATTCTGCAAATATTTCTCGAAATTGTCGGCAAATTCTTCGTTTGTTGAATCCAAATCGGACAGCAAATCCACATATCCGCTCTTGAACTCGTCAAGGCCGATTCCGGTCAATGCTTCTTTTTCCTTTTGAGCTATTTCTTCAAGTTGGTTGCCATAATCCGCTATATTCTGAATGTATTCGATGAACTCACCGTTTACCTCGCCCAATACGGACACAAGCCTCTCGTCCGTCAACAGCTTCTCCATCTGTTCGGAAGACAAGTCCCATAATTGGTATTCAGCCGTTATCTTCTCGCCTACAAGGCCGGATATGCGTTCGTAGTCTTCTGCCGTAAGTCGGTCATTTATACGGTATCCAAGAGAATGGGAACCGGCACTACTTCCGCTTGAAGCCAACTGCTTAATGAGTTGCCGTTGACGCTCTATTTGTATATTGACAAGCTTGGCGGCTTCGTCTGCGGCTTTCTGTGCCTCAATACCGTAATCAATGTCAATATACTCCATCTTCTTGCCTATGAGTTGGTCCCAAATGCCTATCAGGGTTTCATATTGGGATTTCAAGGCATCATACTCCGAGTAGTCGGCACCAAACTTTTCTTTGAAGAAACCACCTATTCCTGATATGATTTTCATTCCGGCACTTATTGCGGCTAATATGCCCGATGCCTTTTCCAATCCCGATGCCGCTTCACCGATGCCTTTTATGGCACCCACTGCCTGCAATGATGAGGAAGCGATACCTCCGGCTAAAGAGATGATTTCACCGAATGTTCCCCCGACAGTATCTCCTATCTCCTCGAATACATCATTCACATCGGTAAGGACTTTATACAACTTGTCCCAATCCTTAATGGACTTTCCGGGAGATACCTCTTTTTCAATCTCTTTCTTTTCCAAGGCATTTCTTAGCGTGGCCACTTTCGCCCTCTTGACTGCCAAATCAGGATTGTTCGGGTCACTGATTTCCATATTCATCATCTCCTGATATGCCTGATTAAGCAATTCACGGAGTTTTCCAATAGATAAATCAATCACGCTGTCAGCCCAAGAGTTAAAGCTTTCCTCACGGGATGCGAACTCTTTGTTTATGGCCTTTAACGCTTCTTCCTTTTGGTGTTCAATCTCTTTCAATTGGTCATCGGAAGCTCCAGCTTCCTCATACTTTTGCCTTGCCTTGGCAAACTTCTCCACCGTGGAGTTGTACTTCGTGACGTAATCCTGATATTCGGAAAGGATATCCTGATAGAACTTGGCTATTTCCATTTTCTGCCTTTCCCTCGCTTCCTTTCCCATAATGTCGAACGCGGATGTATCAACGCTTACGGTGGAAGAATCAAATGCCTTTGGCTTATAGTTCTTGTCATTGGACGCTTTCAACTTCTCCTTGGCATCAAAAGCTTCCTTTTCCATTTGTATGACGGCATTGACGTAATCCTGACGTTGGCGGCCAATCTCCTGCAACTCTTTTTTATGGTTGAGTTCCATTTGGGCTTTCTCTTTCTCAAAGCCTTCATCCATGGCATCTATCCGGGATTGGGCCACTTTATTCTCCAAATCTTCCTGTTGGCGGATGCGGTCTGTGGCATTCTTCCTTTCGAGTTCAGAAATACGGTCTTGATGATTAATTATTTTATTCGTATCGTCAATTTCTTCTTTATGAGATTCTTCAATACCGGCAGATTTTAATTTTGATTTAGCTTCTTCTTCATAGGATTCAGACAACATGAAATACTTATCTGCAAGTTTTTCTATATTTTCTGCTTCTTCTTCAAGTTTCTCCGCTTCTATTTCTTTCATACGTTGGGCATTCTGCTCAACATTTTTGTTACCTGTGGCTTTTGTTAATGAGGCAGGTCCCGTAGCCCCATATCCAGTACCAAGTGACCCTAAAAGTTTATTCCATGTGCTGGTTCCTTTGGATTCCCTTTTCGTTTCAGCTTTCTGTCGCTTTATAAGAGCTTCCCTATATTTTTCTTCAGCCAAAGATGAAGCGGCATTTGCTTTAGCTCTTGCTTTCAAAGATTGAATGATAGCATCTGTGTTTTTGACAAACGCATTCTCTGCATCTTTAACTCCATTTATGGAAATTCCAAGCTTGTCAAATTCTGTTTTATTATCCCTTATCCATTGCAATTGTTCTTTTTTAGAAGACAACTTTTTCCATTCAGATGAAAGTTTCTTTACCAAAAAGATATTACTACCATAATTTCCGTTATTTTTCTCTAAGGATTCATTTACTTTCTCCATTGCCTCTTCCGTAGACAATATTGCATCTTTGGACTTAAACAAATTACCAGTCCATTCCACAATCTCCTTACCATACATTGAAAGCACAGTTATCCCAACCATCATGGCTGTTTGCCAACTAAACAAGGAAGAAACAAGCTGCTTCCACACCGGTACTCCTTTCTGTCCGGACTTCTTTAATTCCTCGTTGGCGATTTTGGTACGCTTTATCTCATCGGTCAGGATGGGAAGGTTGTTCGATATGGCAAGAAAGAACATATTAAGTCCCATTGTTGCTGCAGGAAGTTCACGTACTATCTGCTGTACAGACATATTAAGTCCGTTCCATCCCGAAGCATAGTTGCCCACGTTGCGCTGATGGTTGCCTATTGTAGCATCAAGCTCCTTAATCTTTGCGTCCGCCTGGTTAATGGATGCACGTAACTCTTTGCCGAAAGGTGAATTTCGTTCCTCCTCTGTCAGTTCACGATAAGCAATCCTCATACGTGATAATGATTGTGAAAGCCCGTTCATTGAAGTAGCCGCAACATTATCCATTTTCACATTGTTCATCAACGTTTGACGAACCTCCGATAAGGCAGCCTTATGCGTTAACAAAGAATTATTGAGTTGTTCCAACCGTTTTTGTTGGGTTGATGAAAGTGTTAAGCTGCCTGACTGGTTTTTTGTCAGTTGCTTTATTTCTCCATTTATCAAACGTATTGCATTTTGTTCTTCAATTAAGCGTTTGATGTTTTGCATACGCGTTCCCATAACTGCGTCAATTTCTGCCGCCAGTTCATCATACGCCTTAGCCTGTGCCTGCACGCTTGCCGTTTCCGCATTGTTGGTCGCAGCGTTGCCATTACCGCTGCCCGGCTGCGGATTCACGCCCGCCGCCTTTGAAAGCTGCTCCTGCGCCTTGATAATCTTTTCCGAAGCCTCGTTTATCCTCTTGGTGGAAACCATGATTTTCCCCTCCGTTTCCGAAACTTTCCTTACCAAGGCATCATACTGCCCCATGAGGGATTGCAACTGCGCTTCCATCCCCTTGGCGATATCAATGTCAACTTTCACATTGATTTGCTTCAATGCTTTCTTGACATTCTCTATCTCAGTCTTTAGCTTTCTGAGTTTCTGAATGTCACTGTCTACGTTTGCGAATATACCAGCCATTATTTGAATATTTTCTTGTTTACCTGCCGTTTGGCATATAATATTGAATTGCTTAACACGTTATACCCTTTGGATTCGACAAAAGATGCGTAGGGCATACCGTCAGCCAAATAAAGACCGTCCTGTGGCTTTTCTGAATAGATAAGCAGGTTTTCCGTGTTCTTCTTCGCTTCTGGATGTCCGCCATCGTCGCCAACTTCCATGTGGATTATCTGTCCGGAACGAACAACACAAAATCCGGGGGCATTGCGCAAATTATAGGTATGATTCTTGTACTCTCCGTTCTTTTGCGCATATATTACGGCATCTCTACCTATTTCAATCAGTTTATTGAAATAAACGTCCTCCACTTGCCGTTCCAGTTCGTCCAAACCCGATATGTCGCCTTTGAATTGCATTACTCGTCAAATTTTCTATTCTTGAACATATCCTCATCCGATACTTCACGTAATACTTCGCCGAAAGCCACATGGAGCTTGTCTTTTTGCATGATTACCAAGTTACGGTAGGGTATCTTATTCACCACTTCATCGTAAGACAAATGCAGATTTTCCATGAACGATGCGATTTGTCCCAGTAAGCAATCATTTCCTACTGTTTCGGTTTTGCTGTCAGATTTGCTACGTTCTTGGCTAAAGCCAACAGCTTGGAAAAATTTTCAGTAGAAATCAATGAATAGGCTTCTTCCAAAGCGTCACTCAGTTCTTTATCTGTACCGTTCAATAGTTCTTCAAACAGACCATCGTCTCCTTGTATCAACCACGACAAGGCGTGTGAAAAGGCTTCTATATTGTCTTTCGATAAAAGCGCATCTTTAATGGTTTCTCCCTCAATTCCGGAAAGCCAATAACCAGCTCCGGCAAGTTTTTTCATTGTTGGCGGCATAATTATATACGCTTTCCCTGCTACTACCACTGTTTTAAAGTCCATATCAAGGATGGCACTTGTTACTATTTTTGCTGCGTTCTGTTTCATATTAAAGACCTAAAAAGGGTAAGGCAAAACATTATCACCTTACCCTTACAATTAAACATTATCCTGAAACTGCTACAAGAACAATCTGTTTATCCACAGTCTTGCCTGCATCTGAAGATTTGGTTTCTATCGTTCCAGATTGGGTGGTGTAACCAACCTTTGACACTTCATAGCGAACGGAAGCCCCAGCGTTCACCCGCTTTGACTTTACCGTTTCACCATCCAGTTTCACTGTCGCGTCGGAAGGTGTAGAGGTTACGGTAACAGTAGTTCATGTGGCATTAACCTTTTCCCCGTCAAATAAGTAATCTGATTTAACTCCTTCTGCCGGATTCGACATGGCAACAGCAGTAACGCCTAATCCGATATTCTTTTCAGCCGGTGTTCCCTTGGCAATAACGGCAGCATTGGTAAAGACAATATAATTGCCTGTTTTGGTTTGCGCCACAATACCCAAGTTAACAATGCCCGGAGTATCGGAGGCTCCCCAACCGGCGTCTGTGTCAACCTTTTCTCCGCCTTGCAAGGCAACTTTATCTTCAAAAGTCCATTCACCCATTGTAAAGGCGATGGTTTTTGCTCCATTTTGGGTAACATCACGATAATATATCTCGCCGTTCAGCTCGTTGATGTAATCCGTGTAAGTCGGATCATCCTCCGTGTACTGCCACGTATCTTGGTGGGAGTTCTTAACTTCGGTCATTTCACCTATAAGGGTCTTCAAACTCGTTTTGGTTACAGCTTCATTTATTACGTCGCCGTACCATATTTTTTTTATTCCTATAAACGGTTTCATCTTATTTTACATTTAAAATTTCAAACAATAACCTTGTTAAACTTTCGTAAATAATTGAGATTCAACCGAAAGCAAGCCTAAAACGGGGTAACGGGTAACAAAATAGCCACAAAATGCCGAAAATACCACCCCCACGGGAATACGCCCGTTCCGGCATCAAAAACACACCGTTTACCCGGCTTCATTGACGGATGGGATAACAAGGCGTTTCCTTTCGTTCTCCGGCCGTTTCTATCGTTGGATGCTCTGGACATAAGCAAGTATCAAAAAATGGCTTATAAAAAGGCGTTGAGGCTTCCGGCATAAAAGGGAAATCGCCACGGCATTGCGATGGCAACCCAATGGCGGCGAATCCAACCCGGCAGGCCGAATTACCTGCCGGGGCATCATTGTAAGGAACGTTGGCCGAAGCCCCAACGCGCTATTATCGTCTTGTCATGTGGTCATTCCATTATAAACAATCGTGCATGTTTAGTTTTTAAATATTAGCTTATATAAGCCCGAATCAGGCTTCCCGAATATTGGTGTTTGTCCGGCTATCACCATTCGTTTACGTTCTTCGGGAAATACTTTTTTCAACATCTTTATCTTGTCTTTTAACCTATCTTCCGGAGAAAAGCAATCACTTGCCTCTTCAAGCATGAAATCGTTAATCACTTTGATTAATCCTTGCACATAAAGGTTTTTTGTGTCGATAATTAATTCTTCGGTTTCCATAATCATATCTCTTTTCCAATTACCCCCATTTTGTCTTCTATGGAGGCTATTATGTATTCGTTTGCTATGTTCTCCATCCCGCGTGCCGCTTCCAATATCTTGTTTGCGGATTCTTCATCATCAACGCAATACAGGATGCGGTGTAGTACAAAAAGGCTTTCAAGGGCATCCGAAACCTTTCTACGTGCGTAGATGGCAGCACGCGTGCTCTCACTCAATGGCAACGCCTTGAACTTTTCCGCATCAGTGCCGATGCTGTATAAGGTCTTTAATTCTTTCTTGGTTTCCTCTCTCAAAATACGTACGTCTTCTGTTTCCGCCTCGTTCTTTTTTGATACTGTTTCCATCTTCTTAGTGTTTTGCATAAATATTTTTTTATCCTTTGATTTGTATTTTTGAAATAATCCCCAACAGTTCCGTATATTCGACTATTACCATCAATAATTTTTGAAACGCTTTCCTTTCCCGTTCGTCATCAATTAACACCGTGTTTAGCATTTCGCTTACTGCTTCCATGGCATTTGCCTCACGTTGGTACTTGCTGTACTCTTTTGGGTTAAAAATATTCTTGATGAGGTCTAATGCTTCATCGTTCATTTTTACTAATATTTCTTTTTCCATGATGTTTTTTGTTTTTGTGGCCGGAAGTGCTTCCACCCCCGAACCGTGTTATTATTCGATTGTTACTAAATTCGCTTTCTTAAATGACCGCCACGCGCTTTTCTCCGTGTCGTAGTACACTTGTACCGTGTCGCTCTTTTTTCGGCCGTCTGTGCCGTTTACGGGCGGCAAAAGGGTGGCTTTGAGTGTGCCGTACGCCTCACGTACCGTGCCGTCTACCTTTTGGAAGTAGAATTTCACTATTCCGTCAGCCATCCGGGTTTTTAGCTTCATGTTCGCCCATGCGCATTTCAACGCCTCGCCCATCGTGAAACCGTTCTTCTTGACGAACTGCCATGCAAGGAGCATGATTTCCTTTAACTGGTTCTTCTTTTGCGTGCTCATATTGTTTCTTTTTTGTGGGGGGGGGCTTTTGTACCCCTCCGGTTGTTATCTTACTCTATTCATTAAAACCTCGCTCAACTTATTCTCATCAATCACGGGCGTTATTTCGTCCTCATCGTTGTAAGCGTATTCGTATTTTACAGTTACCCGTATGTCCGTTGTTACGTACTCTGTCGGGTTGTACCATGTTCCGGCAACCTCGTAGCCGTCTGCCTCCACCTCGTAATCGAAACAAACAAGGTTTTCACCGTCCTCATATTCGATATTCCCCTTTGCCTTGTCCATCATGTCGGCTATTGCTTCATAATCCAGATTATCAAGAATCATTTTGTTGTCTACCGTTGCTGTCATGGTCGTATCTGTTTTTATTGTTATTATCTCTTGTTTGATGATGCAAAGGTAATGTTTTAAGCATTACTGTGCAAGGTAAAAGTAATATTTAAACATTATATTAACATTAATTAGTAATACAAGAAACATTACTATATAATGTATTTGTAATTTTGCAACATTAAATTATATGATTATGGATAATATTGAAGCATTACTAAAAGAAAGGGGGCTTACAAAATCGGCCTTTTCTGATTTGTTGGGTATAAAAAAGCAAAATTTAAATGGACTTATGAAAAACCCAACTTTGGAAACCTTAAAACGGTTTGCGTCCGTTTTAGGGGTTGATACGTGGCAGCTCTTCACTTCTCCGGAAGAAGTGTCAAAGGAAAGCGGCACGGGCTTGCATTGCCCCGTATGCGGTGCGGAACTGGAGCTAAAGCAAAAGGAGGTGAAAGATGAGTGAGCGAGTAGAAGAAGATCCGCACGAGTGCGACACGATGGTATTACTTCCCCTGAAGCCCTTGGAGGCTTTACGGCCAAATGAAGCGTTACGGCCTTTGTCCCCCTTGCGCCCATTGCTTCCAATCAAGGCAGAGAGGACAAAGATACTGGGAAAGCTTTGGGCAACGAAAGGGAACCCAAAGGCGTTTTAATGGGTGTTTCCACTTTGTAAAGTGCAGCGCGTTTTTTGATTTGGTGCAAATGGTGCAAACGTACCCATTTGCACTAACTTCACGGGGTGGGTCATGGTGGGTCAAAATGCACGTGGCCCAACCTTGCACGGGTGGCGGTTTGGCCATCCGTTTTTATTTTGTCATTGTTGAGGCTTCCGGTATCAAAAGACAAGCGTACACCGTCTCCACGTTCGTTCTCCGGCCACTTCCCGGCATTGGTGGGTAACAAATCAGGAACCGGAAAACAGCGGCTTAAAATCGAAGTTTTTATAGGCGAATTGACCTTGAAAAATTCAGGTGGCCAAAACATCCGGCACGCTTATAAGCCCCTTTTCTTCGAGCCTCCTTGTAACTTCCGTGAAAATACGTCCTACTTCCTTCCGAAAATATTCGTAGTGTCGGTATATGAATAACATGTCGGCACTGTTGTTTGATACGGAGCTGTGCGATTTTACACCGATGGCGTTTGCAATCGCCCCCCTTAAACCGGAAGCCATCTTTCCACCGGCCAACGTACCGGGTGAAAAAAGATAAAGTATGATGAAGATGAATTTTTTCCTCTGTGCGGCACTTGCCGGGTTTTCCACCATACCGGAAAAAATATCGTATATTTCCCCCACGAGGCGAATGTCTGTCAGCAACGGGGATGAAAGGTCTTTCCCCTCTTCTGAAAGTTCCGACATTATTTCCTGTATGTCCTTTATGCGTGCTATCTTTCCGAAATCCAGTTCCATGACACGATTATTTAATTAAAATCCGTATATTTGTACCTAAATAATCGTTGGGGGGTGGCTTGGTCGTGCGGGCTGGCTCCCCTTTTTTATAGCATAGGCAAAATAGGCATTTTCGCCGTTTATCCGCCGTTTTCTCAATCGCCAACGCTTGTTTAACGCTTGATATTCCAACTTGTTTATAACTCGTTTTTCAACCGTTTTCAAGCCGATTTCAAGCCGTTTTCCAATGTTCATAAATCAGCCCTTTACGCTTGTTTTTCGCTTGATTTCGGCCTGTCCTACGCTCGTTCTGCGTTCAAGCGAAAGGTTGCAATAAACTACGCGCATACGCACGTGGACACTTCGGAAAATTCGGAAAATGCTTGACGAATTTACTCCACATTCATAACTTGCTTTCAAGGGTACGGATAATGTCTTGGGATGTTTGGGGTATTTGTTTGGTGGTTTTACTTACATTTTCGGATATATCCCTCAAATCCATTCTATTTTCAGCACCAAAACGCACCAAATCGTCTAATATACTTTCAATATTGCCAACTCTCTCGACAAGTCCCTTTAGTTGTTCCGTGGGGAATGACACATTTACATTCGGTCGATACCCTTCTTCCAACGCCTGCCTGGTTTGCGATGCAATATCAGGGATTTCATTCGGGGAGCCAGTCGGAAGCGAAGTCATATCATCAAGACGGAATTCTGTCAGAATATTGTAAATATCATCCAAAACTCCGGTTTGGTTTCTTGTTTCAGCCTCGATACGGTATCCCGTTTCCTGAATGGCCGTGAGCCTTCCGTTGGTCTCGTCCACGCTTTCTTGGGATGCCTGTACCTTGACCGCGCTACTGGCCTGTTGGGATGCCGTTTCTGTTTTGTTGTCGAATATGCTAAAGCCTTGCTCTTCGGCCGCCTGTTTGTATGATTCATAAAGTTGGTTTGCGATTTTCTGCTGTTCCACGGCATCGCCTACCAGTCCATTTAGAATGTTTGTCCATTGCTTGAACTTCTGCTCGTCCGTAAGGCCTGTATTTTTCATCACTTTCATCATTTCGTCCTGCGCTTCTTCCAATAGGGGAGAGAGGGTGACGGAATAAACCATCTGCTCGGCCAATGTTTCCAACATTCCGGAAACGGACTTCATGAATGATTCAGCCGCATCCGTACCGTTCTTGAAGGAATCAACCAGTGCGTCAGACATGGTGTTGCCCAAATCCCCGAAAATGTCCGTCATATAGTCATTAAGGGCTTCAAAGGCATCTTCCGCTTTTTCCGCAAGGTCTATCATGTTTTGCAAGGCGGCCTTGTCCTCTTCGGACATCTCACGGGTGTTTACGACCGTTTCGGCAAGTTCCTTGTTAAATTCACCGTTGGCATCTATCAAATCAGGATACACGTCAAGCACGGAAGAATAAACATCGTGCTGCTTTTTCCAAAACCATGCCCCTGTCGTATAGCTTCCTGTCTTTATTTCAACATCGGCAAGCCCGGAATATTCCGCTTTTAACTTTGAATAGTAACCTGAAACGCCGTTTATGGTACGTGCGAACCTTGAACGGGTATTTTGTGCCTTCTTCTGGCCTTCATCCCCGGCAAGCTCCGAATTTAATGCGGCAACGGAATCCTTCAGCACGTCCACCGCATTTTTCGCTTTCGCATAAGAATCAACACCGAAAATGGTGCTTGCCTTCTCATAGAGGAGGTTTTGCTCCAGCAAAAGTAAATTATACTCCCGCTGTTGCGCTATGGTCTCATTCATTATGTTTTCAAGGGCTTGCCTGTGCTTTTCCTCTTCCTGCGCCCCCTTGCCGAACAAAGAGAATATTTCAGTGAATGCGGCGAACGCCCCCGACACAATCCCGCCGGACGCAAAGGCATGTCCTATGTTTGAAACGGCATCAAGGACATCGCTCAACCCTCCGACCACATTCGCCGCCCGGTCTCTGCCCATCGCCTCAAACATCGCCCCTATTTCCCCGGCGGCTTGGCTTGCCGCACTTGATACAAGGCCGACAGACCCTGAAATCTCCTTGAACCCTTTCGCACTTTTCAAACTGGCAAAGCCTTTTTTGAACGCCTCGAAGATGCCATCCCATTTGTTTTTGTTTTTCCCCGTGCCCAAAAGCTTGTCAAGCGCCTCCCTTAGTCTGTCAAGTTCTGCCGGGCTTTCCTCTATGGCTTTGAGCTGTTCGGGGCTTATAAATGTTATCCCTTCCTTTTCCCCCTTGCCTGAAAGGTAATCCCTCAATGTGCGGGCTTGCCCTATCAGTCCGGAAAGTTGTGAAAATCCCATTTGGGAGACATCGCCGAAAAGCATCTTCAAAAAAGTATTGTCTTGACCTGCCAAAGCCTTGTTTTCTTCATCCGTAATCGCTTTTACTGCTTCTTTCATCTTGTCCTTGGCCACTTGTATGGCACGGTCTATTTCGTCAGAGTTGGCATCCGTCCTTTGCTTTTGAAGGAAAGAAATATCTTCGTTGAATTGCCTTTCAATGGCCTTTCTTTGGGCGGCAAAGTCCCGATACTGTGCAAGCACGCCGGAAAGGAGCTTCCTGATTTCATTCTGCTGCTGTTGGTATGCCGCCGAATATTCCGCATCCATTACGTCCTTGTCATCCTTGGGCAACGCCGTAAGCGTAGGCGTGAATTGCACCCCCTTTTTCTGATAATCCGGGTTTTCCTGTTTCCAACGCTCATATTCCGCATCCTGTAAGGTTTGCAAGAGTTCCCTTTCCCGTTTTTTGATTTCCTCTATTTTGGCATCGTAATTATAATTAATTTGTGCCAATTCCTTTGAATTGCCGTCCTGCATCAAATCTATTGCCATTTTCTGCGCATTCAACTGGCTTTCGGTGAGAGCGTCCGAAATCTCCTGTTCCGACTTCTTGATAGCCTTCTGCTGTTGATAGGTGTCAAGATACTTGCCACCTGTGCTTCCGCTCCCTTTTCCTCCGTTTCCTCCACTTGTTCCAAATAGCAAATCTGAAATATCAACACTTTCTTCAAGCTCTTTGGATAACTTATTGGCCTGATAAATGGCTTGGCGGTATCCGGCGATTTCTTCATCTATCTCATCGAGGTTGTCTTGTATTTTTTTGTTTTCAATGGTCAGCCCTATGTTACCATACGGTCTGTTTGGTGTATTTTGTCCCTTTTTACGGAGGTTTTCCATTTCTTTTTCTACGGCTGACCTTCTCGTATATGCCTCCGTTATTTTTTGCTCGTTTTCAAGTACTGCTTGTTGCTGCTTTACGATCATGTCTTGGGCGGCTCTCGCACGTGAGGCGGCAATGATGGATTTTGAAAGCTTGATGTAGGCATCCGAAGCCTTTCCTGCTAAAATCTCTTCTTCTGAAAGGCTACCGAAGTATTCCGGGTATATCCTTTGCAATTCATCCAATGCTTTTTTTCTTTCCTCCAGTGGTTTTGATGCGTTCTGTGTAGCCCTGTAAAGCAAATCAAGCCTTGTTTTTTCTTCTTGTACATTCTTGGCACTCTCCAAAACGGCCTTGTTGTATGCTTCCAAGGATTCTTTTAGGATGTCCACATTCTCCTTCGACTTAAACAACCCTTTCACCCAATCCGCAATCTCATTCCCATAAGAGGACAAAAGGGTAATGCCGACTACCAAGGCCGTTTGCCAACTTAACAGGGACTTTGCAAGTTGTTTCCATACCGGCGTACCTTGCTTTCCTTCCTCCTTTAATGCTTTCAGGCGGTCTTGCGCAATCTTTATTTCGTCTATCAGCATGGGAAGGTTGTTCGATATGGCAAGAAAGAACGTGTTCATTGAAACAGCCAAGGAGGGCAATTCACGCGCCAACTGTTGTACTTGCACATTCAGGCCGTTCCATCCGCTTGCATAGTTACCTACATTGCGGTAAAACCTCATGGAAGCCTGTTCAGCCTCGCTAAGTTCTTTTGTAACCGACTGTATTTGCACTATCAATTCTTTCCCGGTCGCACCGTTGCGCAAATCACGTGAAAGGTTGTCATATTGCGCCGTCAATAGTGAAAGCTGTCGGCGAAGCTGCGTAAGGGAGCCATCGGAAGCCCTCTGCACCTTGATTACGTTTTCCTGCTCCTTTATGAACTGGCGCATTTCATCAGCCGCCACCTTTATCTGTGCCTTCAGGTTTGCGTATTTCCTGACCGCATTTTCACCCGTGGCGGTTTTGCGTTCCGATTCTGACATGGCGTTGATTTCTTGCGTCACTTGCTTCAAGTTCTCTTTGACGCCTTTCAGGGATTCGGAATAAAGTTTTATCTTGTCACTCGTTTCCTCTGTCTCATGCCGGATTTTCTTTGAACTGTCCACTATGCCCTTTGATATGTCAACCTGTGCCAGTGCCGTTTGAATTTCTGCAAACTTGGCCTGCATGGTGTCAAGTTCCGACTTGATTTTCTTGAACTCGCCATAAAGCTTGTTATAATTCGGGGAGAACTTAGACAGTTTCTCCATTTCCTTACGTACTTCCTGTATCTTTTTTACTAATTGGCTAAACCTGGTTAGGTCCGCATCAATGTTGAATCTCAATCCTGCCATTTCTTTAACTTCTATTTATTAAACTTCTTATTGGCTTCACTCTCTATGTGCAATGCACCTTGCGAAATCACATTATATCCCTTGCTTTCCACAAAAGACGCGTATTCCATGCCGTCTGCAAGGACGATTCCATTCTTCGGGCGTTTCCCGTAAACCAGAAGGTTCTCCGTTTTGCTTTTGGCCTCTTCGTGCCCCGGTTCCGTTGGGACATACATGTCAACGATTTCGCCATCCATCACCACAGAGGCACCCGGTGCGCTGCGTAGGTTATGGGTATGGTTTTTGTAGTTTCCGGTGGCTTTGGCATATTCCACGCCTTCACGGGCAACCTCAACCATACCCTTCTTGATTTCATCTTTGGCCTCGTCCAAAAAATCATCAAGCCCTGAAAAATCCACGTCCACCTTCATCCGTTTTTGGGTTTTGCCGCTAACAGACATATCCTTTCGGCTATTTGGGACATCCTTTTGAAGTTCTTTTCAGCTTCTGTGTAAATTGTACACAACGGTTCTACAAGTTCTTGCCTTTCACCGTGTGACAAATCATCTGCCAAAGACAAATCACCCGAAATCAGGCATGACAACGCCTTACACAAGGTTTCTTTTCCCATCCCGTCAAATATCTCCCGGAAGCCGTTTTCACATGTGGCAATTCCTTCCGTCTGAAATTCTTTCCCGGCCAAATTAAATTTCCGGATAGAGGGCGATGAAATATTATATGCACGCCCACCAATAATGTACACTTTATTCATTGTAAAATTTTTTAAATAATATTCTAATGCTTTGTTTTGTTCACGTCTTTTTCCGGCACATCAATTTTCTTTGCGAAGCAAGTTCGATAAACTCCATCGTATCGATACACTTGGAAGTAACACACGCGCTAAGATCTTAGATAATGGCCGGGCAGATTCTCCGTATTGGCAAACCTGCCCGGAATGATTACTGTTCTTTTTGTATTTCTCTTCTCAATATCCCAAGTGTAACAGCTTCATTTGGCGACATGCCAGGATTGGAAAGAATGTCACTTGTGCCTTGATTAATGAGTTTTGCAACTTTATTCACCTCCTCTTTAGGAGTTTGTTGTAGTTCAAACACCTCTATTTCAGAATGGAAATCACCTCCAGCAATAGCCCGTGTCTCGGCATTAATCTTTTCCGCTATGCCTTTTGTGTCAGGGGCTTCACGCATTCTTTTTCTCGTATGAATAGCTGCTTCAAGTTGATGTGAAGCGTGTATTCCGTACTTTAATTTTTCATTTTTTAATGCCGCCGGAATTTCCTGCGGATTCTCAATCAAAAAATCAATAAAATCTTTTCCCATTGTTCTTGTTTTTAAGTGATTAATAAAATAATTGTTTCTGTTCGTTCACCTCCAACAAAGCGAACTCTATCCGGGGGTGGTACCTGTCTATCTTCTTTTCCGCTTCGATTTGGAAGCAAAGTTTGTCATCGGTTATTGCGCCTGCCATTTGCAAGCAATCGAGCAACGTTTTCAGGCTGTTATCCAAGTCAAAGCGTACCGAACTATGGAACACCCGCACAAACAGCCGGAAACGTCCTGAAATGCGCCTGTTCCGGTATATCCGGCATTGCTGAATGAAGCTGCGTTCGTAGGCGCGTATCTTTCCGTCCTTGATAATCCGCTTTGCTCCGGACTTGCCCGGTACGGCTTGATAGTGGTTGGCCTTGGCGATAATCTGGCCGTGTATCGTTTCTATTTCCATTGTCTTTGTATTTAAGTCCTCAAATATGCCCGTATGGCTTGCCATGTTTCGATTTGGGCTACTTTTACGCCCTTGGTGGTACTTCCTACCGTCAGGGGAAAAACAACGCCTTAAAATCAAAATTCCGGTTTTGGAATCGTTTATCGGCGTTTAATCGGCGTTTTTTCGTTGATTTCCGGCCATCTTTCCCGAAATGCCCGTATTTGCGTTTTAAGCCATTTTTCCAAGCCTCAACGATAGAAGTATTACCAAAGGGACGAAAAGGCCGCAAATCGAATCCCTGTAAGCCTGACGGGCGTATATCAAACATGAATGGAAAACCGCTCCTTCGGGAATCCAAGTTCCTGGTTCCACCGCAAGACATCGCCTATCGTGGTGGGCTTCACTTGCGACCGGGCTTTCTCCTCCAGTATCAAGTCCGCTATGTCCCGTTTGCTTCCTTCCGGTTCGTCCTTCGCCCAGTCGGAGAGCCGGACGGAACGGCAAAAGCCCAAAGCCTTTATTTTCTCCGACCACTCTTCCACGGCATCGGCATCAGGGAAGACCAGCACCCTACGCCCGGCCAAAGGCTTGCACCGTTCAGGGTTTAGGCCGTGCTTGCCGCCGCATGACACCCAAACCTGTTCAGGGAACACCATGGAAGCAATAACGGCGGCTTTCTCGCTCTCCGTAATGCAAACAATATCATCCGGTCGTTTAGGCAAAAGGTGCTCACCGAAAAGGCACTGTTTGAGGTGGAAATCGTGCGCCGCCTTGCCCTGCTTCTTCATGTAGCGGGCATGAAGCCAGTCCACCGCATCGAAATTACCTTTCACCCGGTGGCCGTCCGCGCCGTACTGCATGACCTTGCCCGTGCGGCACATCCCGAAACGGTCTATTTGCGGAAAAATGGTCTCGCCTTTCTTGGTGCATCCCAAATGGTATTGGGCTACGGCTGTTTTCAGTTCTTCGGCCTTGAAATACTTCGCAAGGTATTCCACAAGGTTGCTCGCCGTGCCCTCGCTCTTCCGTATCAAGGAAAGCGGTATGTAGTCCGGTTGCGCCTCTTTCTTGGGCTGTGTGTAGGAGGGTACAGTATTGTGCCGTCCCCTTTCCTGTGGGTTTTCGTCAAAATACATCTTTGGCGTTTTCTCGTAACCGCACGAGTTCACATGTTCGCACCGTCCCACGTCCCCGGCCAACGGGTTTCCCATGGCATCGACGTAAAGCGTGAAGCAATGAGGCCGACCGCATGCCGGGCACGTGTGGCGGCTGTTACGCCCGGTGTACTTCTGCAAGCTGTATTTGTATTCACTCATGGCCGGAAGTATTTGGGGTGAACTCGAAAGCATAGCGCAAAAACATGGCAAATATGAAGTTGTCAACAGTTACCGACATGTGGCAGGCTGACGGGGCATGCCATGCGTTTACATCCGTCAAAGAAGCTCCGGCAAAAAGACAGCCGTCAAACAACGCCAAGTAAACCCCGCCACCCTCACAAAGCGCACGCGCCTCGCTGAATGTCTGCATGCGGAAATTTTCCGGTACCAACCCGTAAAGGGCAAACAAGGTATTTACATTCTCAACCTTGGTACATATCGCCACGTACTTCACGGGCTTCAAGATTTTATTTTCTGATTCCATTTTATTCTGTTTTTAAGTTGGTTTTTATACTTCGTCATTCTACCGTCATTCTACCGTCATTTTACCGTATTTCGTCATACCGTCATTTACGCACCTATAGGAGTGCGTAATGACGGTGAAAAATGACGGTGACGGTGGCAACGGTCAAAACGGTGGTAAAAACTCATCTTTTTGCTTGTTTGGGAGGTAATAACAGCCCTTTCCGTTATTCATGATATACCCTCCTTTCTCGGCCTCCCCGATATTCCTTTCAGCCGTCCGGGAAGACTTTTGCTTATGGCTCATAATTTTGCTTCTTAAATCTTTATACGAAATCAAATCCGGATATTTGGGCATGCAACTGATAACATCCCTAATCACCTTGCTTGCTTTCGTTTCCTCGGGCACGTATTCGGTTTTTACGGGGAGACCGTCAACAACGGTAAAGGCGAAATCTTCCGGCCTCATGTCCCTTGTCTTTACCCATTTGCAAAGCGTAACATCATCGTGAGCCTCCGCGTATATCGCCGTTTCACATTTCCGTAATGCTTCACTACCAAGGTGGCCACGCGCTTTCTCGCTGCCTACATTCGCATGAATGACGGTAAGGATATGGCAGTTATGTTCTTTTGACATGGCCATTATTTCGGTTATGATTCCGTTCGCCTGCTCGCTGTTGTTCGGGTCTGTTATCAGGTCGCTAATACCGTCAAGAACAACAAAATCGGGCTTGTACATGTTGATACAGGCTTTAAGTACTTCATTCCTTATTTCTGCCGTGAACTCCCTAAGAATGTAGATTATTACAAATTCACTGTTTGAGTTGGTCGGAAGTTTGGCGATACGGTGCAAACGCCGTCCTATTTTGGCCACATGTCCCTTTGCTTGCTCCGTGTCAATCCAAAGGAGTTTCCCCGTACCGTTTGGGTTTTCAAGCCCCATGCACCCGGTTTCGTTCAGGAACGCACCGGCGATTCCCGTACACAAAAAGCTTTTACGGCTTCCCGGCAATCCTATGACAAAGGAAAAGTTTCCCCTTGTACACACTGGTAATGATTCTTTCGATACAAGAGCCTGCGGGTCGGGTATGTCCTCTGACAAATCCAACCGATTGTTTTTGATAATTTCCATGATTTCGGGTGAAATCTCAAAAGTCGGGGTTTGCGCCTCCTGATTTACTCCGTCAAGTTCCACGGAAATACGTTGTTCTATATCGGTCATTTCTCACCTCCTTTCACGGCAAGCCAATATATTTTGCTCCCGTCACCCTGCCGCATGTCTTCTATTTCCCAACCCTCCGAACGAAGACGGGAAATGTATTTTCGGGAATCATTACTACCTGTTAACTGGTTCAACTCCTTGGCCGTGAACTTGCCACCGGATAAAAAAAGCTTCCGGAACGCTTGTATTTCTCCTTCCGGTTCCATACCTTTGCACTTGCGTGCTAAAGGGGCGGGGCTGATATTATGTTTCTTCATGATTCAGCCCCCCTTATTTTTGTGAAGCTATATAGGCCACTGCAGCCCGTGCGGCTTCCTCATCCGTTTGTACGCGGTTCTCCATTAACCAGGCTTCTATCTCGGCACGGTCAAAATACAGCATCTTTCCGCGTTTGGCGTGCGGTATGGCCTTTTTGCTCGTGAGCATGTAGAGGTGACTGCGGCTTAACCCGGTCAACATCATGACCTCCTCAAAGGTCAGCACGTTCTTTGTAAGAATGTTTGTAACATTCAAGTTTTTCACATCCTCTGTGAGTTCTCGGATACCTCCTAAAATTCTAAAGGCTAATTCTTCGGTTATTTGGTTGCTATTCATATTACTTTTGCATTTTAATCGAAAGGCTTCGGCCGCAGTCTTCCGGGATTTGACATGATGCAAAGGTATGGTGTAAGAATTTACTTGGAATTAGCATTGAATTATATGTAAATTAACATATAACCGCAAGTATAAGTATTTTAAAACAAAATAACGGAATACATTAGTACTCCGTTACTTTTTTAAGAAATAAAAACACGTCAAAAATGTATGATGTTAGCCAAAATTTTAGCCCCGTTCGGAATACGGCTACCGTTTCGGTAATTATGTACAGATGTTCGGGCTGAGTTTTTTATTTTATCATCAACGTTAAATATATCCTCAAACACTCGCCACGGTATTTTTTCGTTTTCTTGCCTCAAATATAGCACCTCGCTCACCTTGTCAACCATGAAGCCGTACAAAGCACCACTTTTAAGCCATTTGTAGCCATCTCCGGCCTTTTGGCAATACCCGTTGGCTTCCAACCGTTCCAACAGCTTGCGCCCTTTCTCCATGGCCATAAGCTCGGGGATGCTTACAGGCGTTGGGGCTTCCGCTTCCGGTGCTTTTTCGTGCCCGTCCGGTTCTTCAGGTTCTTCCATCGCTTCCGCTTCCTCACAAACGGCCATGGGGTTAATGTGGATGAGCTTAAAAAGCACTTCCGATGCGTTGATTTGTTTTGACCTTACAAGCATGTCGAACAGGTTTAAAAGGCGTTGGCGTGATATGTAGGGAAATGTCCGGCGCACGACTTCCGAAACGAAGGCTAAACCGTGCTTCTCGATGTTCCTTAATGCTTCATCGTTGAACAACCGTCTGGCTTCTTCCAGTTCTTCACACGTTACCGGGGGCGTTCCGACATTGATAAACCTTGCAGTCCTTTTAAGGTCTGTAAACCTTACGCCCATCGTATAGCGTCCGAAAAAATCCACTCCCTTGCGTATCATGCACGCGTATTCATTCATTCTTGTTGTCTCCATATATCAATCATTAAAAACGTTGTTAATCAGGTTGACGGCATCCACTTTCTTTTGGTCTACCAGTTTGGCGTATATCTGCGTGGTGGTTATGTTGGTATGTCCTAACAGCTTTGACACCGTGTATAAGTCAGCCCCAAGGGTCAGCATCATGGTGGCGAACGTGTGGCGGCTCACATGGAAAGATATGTGCTTCGTTATCCCGGCATCCTTTGCCCATTTGCGCAACTGCTCCCCAATCGTAACGGCTGATCCATTAAACCGAAAAACGTTATCTTCGTCCGATTCCCACCTCTCACGTACCGGAAGCCATTTTAAAGCCTCTTTTGACAAAGGAACGGCAATAGGCCGCCCGGTCTTTTTCATGGTCAGGGAAACGGATTCTATGCCGTTTTCGTGGGTTATGTTTTCCCATCGCAATGCACAAACATCGCTAATACGCAAGCCGCAGAAGCAAGCAAACAGGAAAGCCCGTTTTAAGGTTTCGTTTTTCGTTGGTGTTCCCATCATCTTGCGGAGTTCGTCAACGGTCAAAAACGCCCTCGATGTTTCAGGTACTTTTATCCTTTCCGTCCGGTCTATTTTGTCGAAAGGGTTGAACTGTATAATATCATTCCGGACGGCATAACCAAGCACGACACTTAAAGAACGGGAATATAACTCAGCCGTCCCCTTTGAATATTTTTTGCCACACTTCATTTTTGCCGTACGGAGGTATCGCAAATAAGACATGCAAAAATCCTTGTCCACGTCTTTCAACGGTACGCGGTTTATTGATTCACCTTTCCATTCATTCAATGAAAAAATAAGGTTCTTATACGTCCTTATGGTGCTGGGGCTGTTTTCTGCATCCTCTTTCCTTTTGATGTATATCCTTATCAAGTCCATCAAAAGTATTTTTGAACGTGTCCGTGCGCTCGATATGCCCGCCCGTTCGTTGTTCATCTCCATTATCCGTTGGGCTTTGATGGCGTTCGCCGCATTCATTGTGTTTTCGTTCTGTATGCGTGCGGATGCGTTCACCTCGGGGATGAGGTACATTTTAAGGAACTCATACGTTCTTTTGCCCTTGTAGTTCATATCAAGGTACAAGCTGCCGTTTCCGTTGGCCAACTTCTTCACCCTTAATTTTACGGGTTCCTTGGCCTTTAAAATAGTCTTCTTGCGTGCCATAATTTTTTGTTTTTAAACCGTGCCATAAAGGTACTATTTTCCATTTTCATTTCGGGTAACAAAAAAGTAACCATAATAACGTAAGTAACGGATAAATATAAGGATTTATTTAAATATTGAATATTACTTAATCTATTGGTTTATTTGTATTTAATTATTTATATTATCATGTTGTTTATAAATATATATATTCCAAACAATAATTTTAAATTCACATAGCTACATTTCAATGCTTCATCTCTTTCAGTACCTAATGATATTTTGGATATTTGATACCAATTGTTATCGTATTCATCAACAATTCCATAGGAAATCCACTGATTAGCCAATCTTTCCATTTCAGTGAGCTTTCTTTTATTTACGCATTCCAGATAATCCGGTACGCAAATATTCACATGTACGAAAGCTTTTTCCCAATAGGTATCTGGTTCAATCGGCGTAGAAGTTACGATAACAATAGCTTCCTCTTTCAGTTCGGATGTTATGGGGTTCCAACTATCATAAACAGCCTTTATCCCAAACTCCCGAACCTTTTCGTAGAGTATTTTGTATATGTCACCCGTGACTATCATATCCATATATCACAACGTCCTTTCAGTTCCTCAGAATAACATTCGGCATTTTTGATTACCTTGCCCCCTCCTACAATCTCTTTCGTGTCCTTATCCAAACACCTGACTTTCGTGTCTAATGCCAACTTCTTGCCCTCATACACTACATGGTAGGAATAAACCCACAGTTTGCCGTTCACCGACACTTCCTTTTGCTGGGAGTTGTCATGGCAAAAGCATTCAGTAAGTTCATCCCACGATTCACCGCCCGTGCCGGGTATCGGTCGCCCGTACTCGTCATTCTCCGGCGGTATCACCGTCCTTACCACTAATATGTGAGGAGCTTCGTCTAACATCTTACCACGCTCTAATTGTTGGTTTATTGGATAACAAGTCTTTCAGACCGTATTCCTTGCATTTCAAAGAGTAATAGTCTTTGATACCCTGAATATCCCACGATTGCGATTTGGAATGTCCGTTTTCCGATACGGATTTAGAACTACCACGAAGTAGGAGTGTAGGAATAAACGTTGTCATACTGACCGAAACAGCCCTGAATTGGTTGTCACTCAGATTTTCTGCATCATCATCCCCATTTACTCCTGATGGCTTTAGAATCGCAAGGAGATTGGCATCGCTCAAAGCAACGCCAAAGTCCCTGAAGGTCTGCCTTATGTAGTCAGATACTTTCATCACGCCAACATCGTATCCAAATCAAGAATTACAATCTTATTCGGAGCCGTATATTCCGGAATCCATTCACAACCGTATTCCATGAAGCGGCCTTCTTCCGTTCTTACATTGGAGATATACATACCTCCTTCCGAACGGGTGTAGTTTTTACCCGGAACAGGGTCTGTGATTTCATACGGAGTGTGCCAACGCATCTTTCCTTGCTTAGCCGTGGTGAACAATGAAATGCGGTTATCCTTGAATACCTGCTTCATTGTACCGTCAGCAAGTTCTACCAAATCCTCATTGATAACAATAGGTGGAAAGCCTAATCCCTGGAAAATCGTAGTAGCCATTTCACTCGACATCAAGCCGGAAGAAAGTTGCACCTCTTTCTGCGCAAAGGACTGTTTATAGAAATCACCGAAATCCTTTGAGCCGACAATCGACTTGATGAAGGTCTTACGAGACATTTCCATAGAAACAAACATACCAAACTTGGTACGAAGTTCGACGACCTGCTCCATAAGGTATTTTATGAAGTTGCTCTTATCTCCCGTTGTTGGAGTGATACGATGTACAGGCAATTCCATATCAAGCATGGCAATACCTTGTGGATTGTCATCCACTTTCACCGTTGCCTTGCCGTCAGAACGCAGGGCACCATCAACTAAGTCCATACGCTTATGTGGAGCAAGCAATACTTGGCGATAATCATCCACAATATAGTTGATAATATCGTTTAATGCTCTTTGCTGGTCTGCCGGACGAGCGTTGTTGTACTTGGTTACAAGCTCCTGTAACATATCCAACCTGTCATTGTCCATCTGGTAACGGTCACCCAAATAGGCGACTTCACCATAACCTGAACCGAGAGATTTTCGCTCTCTTAACGGCTTGTTAGAATTTCGGTCGATAACGGAACCGGCTGTAACACCCGTAACCGTACCGAGATAAGTTTTAAACACGCGAGACTTCGTTTCCTCGAAATCAAGGTGCTTCTTCCAGAAAATAGTATCAAGACGGAGAGCCTGCACACGGTCAATCACCGCTTTTACTATTTCAGGGTCATTCAATAATGTCTGAACTGTCAAATACATATACTCTCCTTTCTTTAATAAGTAAACATGAATCTGTCACCTAACGAAGCCTTATCCTTTTCTGAGATAGGAACAATCAGCTTGGTTGGTCTAATCTCGTAAGCCTGTCCGATAGCGGTGACGGTTGCACCTTCTTCTACTTTCGTCCATGCGTAGTTCAGTGCGGTTGCGGTAGCTTTGGGAGTTTTCCCTGCGGCTGCTGTAGCTTCAAACAAAGTGTCTCCTTTTTTAGCTGCCAAAGTTGGTGAAGCAGCTAAAGTCACTGTATCATACTCGGCATTAGAGGTTTTATCAATAGATTCGATTGTTCCTCCATTCGTACCATTACCTAAGTGCATACCTTTATAGGCAAAGGAATTTTTCTTTATCTTCAAGGAGGTTGTCCCTGCGGAAATATCCTCTACCACATCTACATTGATGACTGCTGTTGCCTGTCTTTTTACAAAATCAAGCACCAATGGTGCCATGGGTGGAATTTTATCCACTCCAGTCAAATTATCCAAAACCAGATTGAAGCCACCCGAATAACGATATACCGTCTCGTAACGGCACATCTCCGGCATATTGGCTTCGATAGATTTTAAATCATACTTAAATCCTGCTGGCATAATCTTCTTTCCTTTAGTTTTTAATTCTGTTTTTTAATCTCTTCCGTTCCCTTGTTAATCATAGCAGCAATGTCATGATTCTCTTTTTCGACACGCTGCTCTGCTGTTTTGGGAACTTGTACACCTTGAAATCCCGCATTGACAAACGTTTGCTTTGCGTCCTTCATAAATGTATCCAAGTCCGCATCGTTCGGAATGTTCAACATGGGCACAAGTGTTTCGGGAATACCATACTCCTTTGCCTTGGCGGAGACCTGCGCATTACGTTGAGCTTGCACACGTTCCTGCTCATAACCAGAAAGTTTTTCAGAAAGAGTTTTGTTTGAGTCAATGATAGCTTGCGCCCATGCTGGTACATCGTCTTTCTTTTCTTCTTTCGGTTTAGGTTGAGGATTGGGATTCTCGATTTTCTTTTTCAGTTCGTCCAATTGCTTTTGTAGACCCGATTTTTCGTTTCGTACATAATCAACATCTCCCTGAAAACCCTTAAAAAGCCCTTCGACCCCGTCGATGGCGGTTTCTATCTGACTTTCTTCAGTTACGGTTTTAGATAAGTAGTCGGCCACCCCGTCAAACGCCTTTTCACTAAACCCAAAGGTTTTATACTTCGTTTTCAGTGCTACTAAGATTTTCTCTTTCATACCGTATGAGTTTGATTAATAAATTCCTATGGTAAAATTACGAATGTGGAAAATAAAAAAGAAATTTAGGAAAGAATAATACGTGACAAACGCGTGATTGTCATGAATTAAACAAAAATAGCGATACCCTGAAAGATACCGCTATTCTCCGAACTAACATTTTGTCGATACTACACTGCTGGCCGATTCTCATTTTGAGGCTTATTCTGTGACATTTTGCTCTGCTTTTCAATCTCCATGCGTTGCTTTTCCTCCTGTTCTTCCTTGATTTGCTGGAGTTCTTCTTCCAATCTATCTGCATTCCCGGCGAACAGTACGCCATGCTTCTGCGACCACACATTACCACTAACAGCTTTAACCGCCGTGCTTACTCGGTCATCGATGTTATCAAGGCGGTAAGGTTCTATTTCTACATCAATGTCAATGGTCTCGGCTGCTTTTTCAAGGCTGGAATTGATAGAGCCGAGCGCGGAGACAAGGAAATTCACACGCCGCTGCATGAACTCACCGATTACTTCCGCCAAGTTCTCCACATTCAGGTGGGTGGATAGGAAAACGTAATCGAATGCCACGCCGGAGAGGGCATTTCCGCTTCCCTTCAGGTTCTCGAAGGAGATACGCGGCGTGTTTGTCATCGAGTATATCTTCTCAATGAGCGAATCCAACTCCAATTTCACCGTGTCGCTCGCCTGGTTCCACGTCAGGTATTGCGCATTCGCTCCATCTTGTAATTCCACTACACGATTTTTGAACTCTCCAGAAAGGCTTTGTACATCACCGAACAGCATTAAAATAGGGAAAAAGTGATAGTCTATACAATCAGCATAGCCTGACATAAGCTTTTCAAGACGTACCCGGAGCGTCTTTATCTTCTCGCAATAGGCTTCCGGACGGTAGCAATACAAAACAGGAAGCTTCTTGAAACCATGCTTGAATGAAGGAATAGGCTTCCAACCGTCGGTCAGTTCCCATTGGTAAACGGAATCCGCTGTGATGGTCATAAAACAGGTGATTTCCATATCGTCCAAATCCTTCTTCTTATACTCACGGGAGAAAGCCACCAAATTGTTGCTATCGTCAAAGAATGGATAGAGCTTGTCACCCCTGAACGGAGACCATATCACGCTTTTCAGGCGGTATTCGGGAGCGGATGCACCGAAAAGGTTGCCAATCCTGCGTTTCAATTTCGCCCAAAAGCCATCATCTTTCACCACGTACCAATATTCGGCACACTCCTGCTCTGAAAGCCACGAACGCACAATACGTTTGTTCTGGTACTTAATTTTGTTCTTCTCTAATACCTTTTTCAGAGCAGAGAACAAGCCCTGTTCGCTTTCCTCCGGTTCACAGTTCATCTTCGGTTCTGTTCCAACAGTAAAAGCAGTCTGAATGTTCACAATGTCCTGCTCAATGGGCAGAGCGATACGGTTCGGCTCCACATCCTTTGTCTTTTTCGGGATGGTGGTTGTCTTACCTGTTTTTTCATCATAGACTTCTTTCTCCTTCTCGACCGTGATTTTAATCTTCGGATACTTCTCCTTGTCTGTGATTATCTCGTGCCGGTTGGGATTCCAGTCATTATAGAGTTTTACCGCATCGGGAAGTTCCGTCTTGCGACCTTTTTTTAGATAGGCTATCTTTTGGTCTATATCCTCAATTCTTAAAACTTCGTCTATCGTCCTCATATCTCAATATTTTTAGTGTGCGAATATTCCTGAATTGTCTCGTGGCTGCTTAATTCGTCCCATAAGTTCACCCATTACCCAATACCTTGCCGCATCAAGCAAGTGATCAGCCTGTCCGTCAGCAGGCTTGTTGATGAACTTCTTTATTTTATCATCAAACATCCATGTGTAGTTCTTTATCTCCTTTATCAGGTTTACGCTGTCTTCTGTGATCATAATCCTGTAACCGTGCATCACAGAAATAGAGGCTTCCACGCTGCCTTGCCCTTTGACGACAGGGTAAATCCTTATCCCAGCGTTATGTATCTCGCTCACAAGACGCGGATCGGCACTTTCTGACATGACACGCATCGGCTGTTTCCTCTTGTAGAATTTGATGATGTCTGCCGCCTCCATGTGCGTGCGATAACACAGTTCACGTAAGTACAGCGTATTCGTTTGTACGTCAAAAGCACACTCCACAATCCCCGTAGGGTCTAACGTGAAACCTAAGTCCATGCCGTAACCACGTTTTGAAAGTCCTGACGGTATTTCCTTGCAATATCCCCAATTTTCATAGATAAGCCCTTCAAGACTTGCACGCTTACCAAGTCCGTATATCTGCCATTTGCGCTTGTCCGCCGTGCCATGCTGAATGTTATACTCCGTAGGCTCATAGCTTAGAATCTGCTCCTTGGCATTGTCGGGAATCAAAGGGTTGTCAAGCATGGTAGAGTGCATATACCGTGTTTTCTCACGCTTGCATATCTTGTCGTAAATCCAATGCTCATCGTATGACGGGTTATAATCGAGGACAGCAAAGCCGGAGCAACGCTGCATCAGTTGGGCGTAATCATCGAAGCTGGATTCTACCGCCTCGTTAATCCAGAAAGCATCCGACTTCATGCCATGTATGCGTTGTTCATCATCCAGTCCCAAGAACCAAAATTCAGTAGTATAGAGAGTATATACACCCGCACCCACTGACTTGTTATGGTTACGCTTATCATACAAACCGTAATCTTTCAGCACATCAAGAAAGTCCTTCAATACGGTAGCCGTTATCCATGTGGCTTTCAGACGAGAGACGATAACACGTCTTACCCGGTCTTGGTGCTCGTAAGCATACCTTATCCAAAATTGGATAATGGAATAGGTCTTGCTTGAACGAGAACCGCCTTCAAGGACAAACACATTGTACCTGCCCGAACGGTAAGCGGCATCAAGTTTCTGATATACCGGTGTCGTTGCTATCTTCTTTGTTGCCATTCTGAATATCCTTTATTTCCTGAATATCTTTCTCCGACAAAGGTGTGGGCGAGAAAACAATCTGTTGCCCAATGTCCTTGCCGTTGGTAGTTACGTCAATCTTGGTAGCCGCAATGTCCTTGCTCCACAAATCCGCCTTTGTTTCTTCCAGTGAACGCGAATCTCCTTTAGCCGCCCCCTTTATATAGGTACGGCAAAGAATAACAACCCACATAGGAGTATTTTCATCCTTTGCAAGCTCCTCCAGTTCCTTTTTAGAAAGTTGCATCAGGTACATGCGCATTTCTTTGTACTCCTCGTAAGATAGCCCGTAGGCTTTCTTGGCGATGGTGTACAGTTTGGGCTTCCTGCCACGGTTGGGAGGCTGGTTGGTGCTGGTGAACTTGTTTCCGTATTTACCTATATCTTTGTTCATTCAACTTGTTTATAACTTGTTTTCTCGACAATAATCACTATCTTTGCAATGGCGTAGGTTCGGGAGCGGATGTGGGCAACCACCCGGGGAACGCATCTTGTTTGGGATGTACTGAAGTTCGCACAGCATAGCCAACCCACATGCTCTATGCAAAGGCAAGGACATTAAAATGCTCTTGCCTTTTTTATGTATTGTGCTTATGGCGGTGTATTTTCCCATCTTCTGTTACAATAATAATTTGTTTAAATCGCTTGTTATTCTTTGTTTCAAACTTCTTAATCCCATCCTCAATGCTTTTGCGTGTATGACCACTTCCTTTTTTCATATAAGCAACCAAGACATCAGCATTCTTTTCAGCGGCATGTCCTAATGCTTTTTTGAAGTTCTGGGCATTGTTCCCTTGTAGTGTACGCTGCTCAAATGAAGCCTTAAACAAATATCCATCTGGAGTTTTCATTTCTCCGCTTTCATTTTTCAGCGTCACTTTATACCCTTTGTCTGCAAGGATTCGGGCGGCTTCCAGTTCTTCGGGTTTGTGGCGTGCTGTGCTTTTCTCGATAGCTACGTAGCCACCACCTTTGCCCATCTCCACGCTGGAATACTTGCCGCTGGCACGCATGGTTTCAACTTCCGCCTGTCTTTTGCGGTAAGTGGAGCTGCCTTGTCGATATGTACGCACACCGCCCGAAGTCTTTGCCATTATCTTCTACCAGTATATCCACCACGCCCAGCTCTGAACTCTCGTTTATCCTTTGCTTCAAACTCACGAGCCAAGTCACGATTGTAAATATCATATTGGGTACCACGTTTCGTATCTTTATCAATAGCCGCTGTGGTTGCAAATCCGGATTTAGCCGGGCTGTCGAAACGGGAAGCCACTCTGTCAATCCATTGTTCAGCTTGCTTTTGTGTACGGAAGTTCTTTTGCAACCATCTTGTTTCTCCATGACGGTTTTCCACTGCAACGGAAGCCTGATAATTGCCTCCACTACTTCTTGATGAGCTTTTACCTCTTACTCCTCCACTTGTTTTAGCCATTTTTGCCTTCTTTCTTGATTTGTTTAGTCCTATTAGCCATAAACTGTTCCACATAAAGCACATTATTCTGTGTACACAGTTCCTTTATCTTCTCACCGCCGCCGTAAACTATCATATTGGGGTTATCCCTGCCGGATATTTCACGGGCGATTTGTATCTCCATTTTCAAATATTCCTGTCTGTCGGCATAACCACGTGTGGCGAAAGCATTGTAACCGTCGGGAATGCCCAAACGGTTGTACTTGTAGAACTTCTGTGCCACGTTCAGATCGGCGTACACCTTTGCGCCGCACTCCTGCCAAAAACGGGCAATCCAACGCTTCATGTAGATTTGCTGTAACCCATAGGCTATCGGCGTAGTGTCGAACAAAGAAAGGTTAGGCTCTACCAGTTCGGCGCATCCGCTATCCAATACCGATACGGGATTATTCCAAATGTTGGTGAAACGGTAATCCTCCACATAGAAATGATAGGTGGATATGCCTTTCTTCGCCCTCGTGTCCGCTCCCCATCCGGCAAAAGGCAACAGCAAGCCGCTTGTAGGCTGGCGGTCAAGGAGCAAGTTCGGTATGTCAAACTCATTATTACTGTCATATATGCGGTCGCCCAACATGGCGGCAAAGAAATCCGGCTGCTCTTTTGCTTCTTCTTCGGATGTTTCTTTGGGGGATTTAGTCTTTGTTTTTTCCTCTGGTTCTTGCCACACGTCGAATCCCCATTCTTCAAGTTTAATACTGTCCCATTCATTCGCCAAAGCATCCCAGTCGTTCTCGCCGAAAGGGTTGTTATCCTGAATAAGCATTTGCCGGAGCTTTTCCACCGACATGTTCTCTGGCAATATACAACAAGGCACTTCCTTCCACCCTAAATGCTTATAGGCTTGCAACCGCATATTGCCGCCAATCACAACGTAATTGTCTTGATATGGATAGACAAGAATATCCCTCGCCTCTGTCATTTCAGGAAGCGACTGGATAGAACGGCATAACTTCCTGAACTTCTCGTCTTTGATGAGACGGGGATTTCTCGGAAGTCCTTCTATCTGTCCTTCATTGGGTAAAACTTTCTGTATGTCTATCTTGGCTCTTTGCATAAAAATACCTTTGAGAAAATGGTATTCCCAAAGGTACTAATACTATAAATCACAACGGAATAAATTAAAATCTTATTTGTGACAATCCCTGCGTTGTTGTAAAATACTTGTATTTGCACGGTCATTCATCCAAACCCCACCGCCCATTTGACGGTGGGGGCATCATTGCAAGAAACGTTGGCCGAAGCCCCAACTCGCTATTATTGTCTTGTCATTGTGGCCTTTATTTCGAGAACCTAACCAGATTGCATTTCTTGAAACACCTGTATTCTTCTTTTTCAGTGTCCCAATAAACTTGCAAATTGTCATTTAGATTTCTGCCTGTGCCTTTTACCTCACCGATTAGCCCCTCTTTGAGAGTGCCGAACGCTTGGCGTAACGTGCCGTCTGTTTTTTTGAAATAGAACTCTACTATCTTCTTTTGAAGCAATGCACGAAGTTTGATATTAGTCCATGCTACTTTTAATGCTTCACTCATCGTGTAGCCGTTTCTTTTTACCATTTGCCAAGCCAAATTCATGATTTCGCTTAACTGATTTCTCTTTTCTATTGCCATAGTTCTTATTATTTATCAGCTATACCGTTTGTTTAATTATTGCAATACAAATATACATATAGTATAATTATTGGCAATAAGAATATTATTAATAAATATTAATTATTAAACTTTTGGTATTATTTTATAGATATTCTTATACCAAATGCAATTTTATGCCTATATTTGCGGTATAAACAAATGGTTTAATTATGAATTTTAGAATAAAAGAAATTTGCCGAGAAAAAGGTATAATGCTTAAAGACCTTGCAGGTATGATAGGTATTACAGAAGTCGGGTTATCCAAATCCCTTAATGGAAATCCTAATATAAACCGACTTGAAGAAATTGCCACCGCTTTAGGTGTGACAGTAACAGAGTTATTTGAAAAGCCTAAAGATGGAGTGATACATTGTCCCCATTGTGGAAAAGAAATTAAATTGAATCCAGATATTTAACACACCGAAAATAAATCTACTTTATGAAAAGACTACTTTTTATATTTATCATTGGTATTCTTTGTTCGTGTGTAAAAACGACCAAACAAAATGCAGATGCCGATTCAACTGACATTGTTATGTCCAGATACAAAGTTCTAGATGTGGTTGACTCAATTTCTAATGAATTTCCGAAGAAGTATGTGAATGAAATCCAAGCTCGAAAATTTTGTGACGCATTATTTAAGGAAATAGATTCCAAACTGAAATCTAATAATGGCTATTTGAGTGAAATACCTGTTCAATTCAGCCAAATGATTAAAAAAGGGAATAATTATATATTAAAATTTGAGTGTGGTGAATATTCAACTGATGACGAGGGGCTTTATTCAAAAAATGGTAAATACAGTATTAATTACGCTATCTTCGTGGAAGCCTCTGAAAAAATCGCTTCTGAACTAGAGGAAAATAAAATATATCATCTTATAGGAACATATTTAGGTACTGTAAATAATAACTTAGAACTTCCAAGCGGTAGGTACTTTTACTATAATACATCATGTTATAAATCAGATTTAGACGATAAAGGATCAATATGTTTAGGAGGCTTCTTGTTTAAAGATATAACTGTTCACTAATGAAACACCATAAGCTAACTTTTACAGAATAATGAATGCACATGGAATGAGAGTTGAGATAGTCAAACCTGTCATGTGAGAAAACATGTATTTAACAGAACTCTTTGACAAGCCCAAAGAGGGGATTATACATTGCCCTCATTGCGAAAAGAAAATCAAAATAGAAAAAGGAGAATAACCCATGAACCAACTACAACTCATCCAAAGCAAAATATATGAAATCAGAGGGCAGAAAGTAATGCTTGACTTTGACCTCGCGGAAATGTATGGCACGGAAACCTCTCAACTAAAGCGTTCCGTAAGACGCAATATAGAACGTTTTGAGGGAGAGGATTTTATGTTTGAAGTTACTCGTGAAGAACTTTCAAGATGCCAAATTGGCACCTTGAACAAAGGAAGAGGAAGTAATATTAAATACTTACCTTTTGCATTTACTGAATTAGGAGTGGCGATGCTCAGTAGTGTTCTCAATTCAAAGACTGCAATAGAGATTAATAGGGGAATCATGCGTGCATTTGTTTCCATACGGCAGATGATAGCAAATCCTCCTGTAAATGAACTCTCAGATCTTCAACAAGAAATTAAAGAGTTGAAAGGTTATATTGAGGAGGTCTTTGCCGACCAAAACGACATCAACGAGGACACCCGTATGCAACTGGAACTCATAAACCAGACGCTCGCGGAACTTCAGGCACAAAAGCGACTGCAAGAGAAGCCACGTAATCCGATAGGGTTTATTAAAAACAAATAACAGAAAAAGCCGGAGAACTATACCTCCGGCTTTAAGCATCTTATCCAAACATATATTCAATTAGCTTGAAATTAGCATCATTGACGGGAGCGAAATCCTTTTGTATATACAGGTCGGTTATCCTCATTGACGAATCCACATGACAAAGCATGTCGTTGACAATATATTTGTTTATTCCTACTTTATTAATAGCGATTGTGGCCATGGAATGCCTCGCAGAATAGAATTGGAGATTGTCTATACCCAATTCCCTACCAATTCCTTTAAGTCCTATGTTTATGGAGCGGTTCAAGTCACCCATTGAAGAAAACCTCTCATAGAAGTTAAACACACGTTCCTTACCACGATATTTCTCTATCAAAGGCTTTATTATAGGATGTACCTTGACAACCATTTTTGCATTATCATTTCTCCGGTCTTTTGTCTTGGTACGATAGTAAGTGATATATTCTCCGTCATATTCTGCGGCATTATACAGGTCGGCAGAGTTCATGCCCATCAGGCAAAAAGAAAGCATGAAGCAATCCTTCGCCAAATCCCTTCTATTGCCCATCCCCCTCACTTTGATTCCGGTATAAGGAATATTGAATACATTTCTAATTTCATCCACAGTCAACGCCCTCTTTTCGGCTACATTTTGCTGCTTAGGCTTATACTTTGACAGGTTTTGTTTTATACGGATAATGTTATTATCCTCGTCGTTAAAATAGTTCCTTGCCTCCATAAAAAGCCGGACAATGGCAGATGGATATAAGGATTGTGCACGCTTCTTGTCTGAAAGATATTCCTCGTACTCTTTCAACTTTTGGACGGTTATCTCACTGCAAAGTATAGATTCTCTTCCAAAAAACGTGCAAAGCGAATTTAGGGCTGTAAAGTAATTCCTTATTCCCTTTATTTCAGTATGGGAAGCGCACCATTTCCTTGAGAAGGCGATAAAATCTATGCCGCTTTTATCATCTTTTGATTTCAGGTAATCTATGAGTGAATCAATGTCCATGGAGTTGATTTCAAGATTCAGTTTGTTAACCTTGTCCCGATAAACCCGAATCAAATCCTCGCATTTATCTATCACTTGCTGGTTTTTGATTTTAAAAGACGCGGTCAGGTCTTTCTTTGTGACGTACATCGTTGTAGAGATATATCTCACCTTACGTTCATGCGTGAATCTGATAAGCACATTCCATGTTTTATCAGAACGTTGCTTGTCTTTCTTTATTGTTGCTTTAAATGTAGCCATAACTTTTAGGATAAACAATGGGTAAACAAATTCAGGTTACTTGTAAGTCTTAAAGTCTACTTGTAATAAGGTTCTTCATGACATATTTTCGTCTCCATCTGTGCAATTCCTTTATATACAGCGAAAAAGAGGAAATTCATTACTGAAAATCCTCTTTTCTACCGTGACCCCGGAGGGATTCTAACCCTCGACCTTCAGAACCGGAATCTGACGCTCTATACAGCTAAGCTACGGAGCCTTAAAAACGATGCAAAATTAAGAAAAAAACAAAGACGCACCAAACTATTTCAAAAAATTAATCCGCAGAATAAAAATTATCATATAGACACAAAAAACACTTTATCCGCTTCCACGTTAACAAAAATACGCTATCTTTGCAGAACATTCTGAAAGAAATCAATAAACGTCATAAAGCAATGAGTCATTTAATCAAACCGGAAAACTATCATGCGCTGTTGGATTTGCAGCAGACAGAAATTGCCATTAAGAAAATAAAAGACTTCTTCCTGAGTAGCATATCCACCGAACTGCGTTTACGTAGGGTGACTGCTCCCCTATTCGTACTCAAGGGGTTAGGAATGAACGATGACCTGAACGGAGTGGAACGTCCTGTCACTTTCCCCATCAAAGACATGAACGAGGCACAAGCGGAGGTGGTTCACTCGCTGGCCAAATGGAAACGGGTCACACTGGCTGAGTATAATGTGGAACCAGGATACGGCATCATCACCGACATGAACGCCATCCGTGCGGACGAAGAAATGGACAACCTGCATTCGCTTTACGTAGACCAGTGGGATTGGGAACGTGTCATGCCGTCCCACTGTCGCAACACGGAATACCTGAAAAAAATCGTCAACCGCATTTACAATGCCATCCTACGCACGGAGTTCTTTATTTGCGAGACCTATCCACAATTGAAAGCATTCCTGCCGGAGGACATACATTTCATACATGCCGAGGAACTTCGCCAGCGTTATCCCGACCTCCCCCCGAAAGAACGTGAGGATGCCATCTGCCGGGAGTACGGTGCCGTATTCATTATCGGCATCGGCGGGAAGCTGGGCGACGGAAAAGAACATGACTTACGTGCTCCGGATTACGACGATTACTCCACTACTGACGAACGTACCGGCTTGGCCGGACTGAACGGAGACCTGCTCATCTGGTATCCCATATTGAGCCGCGCCATCGAACTTTCCTCTATGGGCATCCGCGTAGACCAAGAGGCTTTACTCCGACAACTGCAACTGAGCGGAAAGGAAGACCGTAAGAACCTTTATTTCCACCGTCGGCTGCTCGATGGTACTCTGCCCCAATCCATCGGTGGCGGCATCGGGCAAAGCCGCCTGTGCATGGTGCTGCTCCACAAAGCACATGTAGGCGAAACCCAGTCGAGCATCTGGCCTGAAGAAATGCGCCGGGAATGCAAGGAAGCCGGCATGATACTGATTTGACCCACATTGTCATCGCATGGCTATACAGCCCAAAAAGCCTCCCACGTTTTATAACGTAGGGAGGCTTCTACTTATATGGGGGAAAAAACACACTTTCCCCTTAAACATATTCATGTTATTTCACGTGGAGCTTCACGTCGGCTTTCTTTCCGTAGACATTCGTCACTTGCACCACATAATTCTCATTTCCTTTCACGGCCAACCTGCTGGAAAAGCCACTATGTTTTTGGATTTTAATCCTATATTTGTAGAAACCGCTCAATTTCTTTCAGCCCAACGAAAAATCGTTTGGCTGAGAACGATTTTCCGACGTGCGGCAAACGAATTACGGACATACAGAAACCCGTCTCCTCTTCTTTACCATTCCTCGAAAAAAGCCTTCACGCGTTCATACTTCCTGTATACCAATGCGTTAAAGTGAACTTTCCCCTGTTTTTCCCTTCACCTATCCTTCACCGTCCCTTCACCTCCTATAGGATTTCATTGGACAATCAGAAAGGTTAAAAGGTGTAAACCATTCACCCTAACACATTATAAAACAAGAAGTATGAGCTCGTGAAGGCTTTTCTATGCCACGGCATTACCTGCCATGAATCCTTACAGAGCCTTACCTTTCAGCACGGCACCGCCCTGAGCCGGAAGCGTGAACTTAAACTGGCCTTTCTTACCCACTTTGGTTTCTTCCACCTGAGGGGTCTTGCCGTCTTTGCCATCATGGTAATATGCCACCGGGCTACCGGCCAACATGGGCAAGTCTACCGTCAGTTTGAGCGTCTCTTTTCCGGCATTCAAGGCAGCCACATACCAATCCTGCCCGTGGCGACGCGCCAACACGACGTAACGTCCGGGGTAACCGTCGATGAACTTCACTTCATCCCACACCGTAGGAATCCCTTTCATGAAGTCTATCTCGAAAGCCGGCACATCCGTCAGGTTGTTCGGTGCCAATGCAAAATTCTGGATAGGATTCTGGAAAGCCACGGCCGTGGCCAACTGGAAAATGTCGGTGGTGACACGGGTCGGGCCGCCGTCGTTCCCCCGGTTCATGCGCTTGTTGAGGAAAGTGCCGCCGAACTCCATACATCCCACGGTGTTGCGAATAAAGGGATGAAGCGTGGCATTGAATGCTTCGTTGTCGCAGAAATGCTGGTTGAAAATCATATTCTCGGATGCGAGCACGGCCTCGCTGCCCACATAGTTGGGATACATGCGCTCCCAACCGCGCGGCAAGGTGCAACCGTGGAAGATAACCATCAGCCCGTGGTCGTCGGCATCGCTCAGGATGGCCTCGTAAAGGCGCATCGTCTCCTGCTTGTCACCGCCGAAGAAGTCCACCTTGATGCCCCTCACGCCCTGTTGCTGCAACCAACGCATCTCACGTTTACGGGCAATCGGGTTGTCCATGATGTTTATCGGGCTTTGCTCGATGTCGTTCCAGTAACCGCTGGAACTGTACCACAAGAAAAGTTCCACGCCCTTGCTGCGTGCGTAACGGATAAGCTCTTCCATCCGCTTATGGCCGATATTGTTGTCCCACCAGTTGTCTATCAAGGTGTATTCGTAGCCCATGGCGGAAGCCATGTCGATGTAGCGCACCTGGTCGTCGTAGTTGATGCTGTTGTCTTGCCAGAGAATCCAGCTCCACGTACCGCGTCCGTACTTATACTTATGCTCCGTGGTGAAACGGGGTTCCACTACGTCCCACGGAACGGTGGTCTCCACGATGGGAGCCAAGTCCCGGGACACCGTGAGCGTACGCCAAGGCGTATGGCCGGGCAAAGCAAAGGCCGGTTCCGACGTGCCGTTACCGTTGTTTTCTTCCGGCATCGGGAAAGCCACAGTGTACAGGCCGTCCTGCGCGTCGCTCAGGCGGGAACCGCAATAGCGGCTGTCCACGCCCGTTTCGCTCACGAGCACCCAACCGTCTTCACCCACATGGAACAATCCGGGGAAGGTGTAGCCGTGGCCATACTGTGAAGGCGTGTCCATCGGTGCGTCGGCCTTGTATTCCTCCTCGTAACTGGGCTTCGTCCGCTTCCAACCTATCATGGCATCGCTTTGCGGCGTCAGGAAAGTCGTGGTCTTGCCGGGGAAACGGAACCCGGTGGTTTCGTTCATCACGCGCACGCTGCCCGTTCCGCCCTGCTTGGGCAGGAAATAACGGAAAGCCACGTTGTGGTCTTCCACCACGAATTCCACTTCCATCTCCTGTTTCTTGGCATTGGCCAGACGCACGGTAAAGGTATTGGCCTTCTTGTCCACCCGGCTTGCCTTGCTGCGCTCCAGGTCGTAACGGATGTCGCGCGTATCGGTCTGTTCTTTCACCCATACCAGGTCACGGCTGAAATCACCGATATTGGCCACCAAACCCAAGGGAGACTCCTCCAACATCGTCACTTCCTTCCGTCCTTCTTTCCCGTCCGCATAATATCCTACCTTATAATATGCACGTCCGTCTTTCAGTCCTACTTTGAGGAAGGTCATACCGTCGGGACTGGTGACTGTCTTTTCATCCTGCTGTGCTGCCGCAGCCATAACTGCGGCCCAAGGAGCAGCGTCCGCTCCACCGGCGGCCCAAGCCGCCCCGCCCGCAGACATCATTCCGGCTAACAAGATAGCCGCCAAAAAGTTTTTCTTCATTGCTTTTTCATTTTTAGTTCATATGATTTTCCATATTCTCATTTTCCAAACTGATACCCCCGGAAAAGCTTGCCGCTCCGTTCCAATTCCGCACCGAAATAGAAGCCGGGCTGTGTGGGTTGGTTATAAGCCACATTTTCCGTTACGATACTGAGCCGGTAAGGCCGGTCTTCCAAAAACGTATGGAAACGGTAAGGAGTGGGAAGCGGGGACACATACACGCGCAAAGCCGTATTGTCCGTCGTGCGCACCACGACCTCTTCGCGCCAGTCGCCCAAGATGTCGCCCTGCAAACAAGGATTGCTTTTCGACCCGTTGTTGAAACTGCATCCGTCGAACGTCGCCAGCGGACGGCAAGCCTTTGCCTCCCAGTCGTACTTGCTCACCGTTTCATGGTCCAACATCTCGCGCAGCAAATCACCGTCCCACCATACGGCCATGTTCATCGGCAAGCCCCGTGGCGCGGCACAAACCACCTCTCCTTTTATATTCCGTATGCCTCCGGAAGCCGACGACCACATCTCCACGCCGTAATTCGTAGGGTCGATGTCCGCCGCCATGCAACGCCCCACGTCTTTGGCAGCCGGGAGTTGAAAGATGACCTTTCCGGTCGCGGCATCGCGGAAATCGCTTCCGTCGCGCTTGTTCTCGTGGCAATCCCACACTTGCAAGCGGTCGGACGAGGGGTCGAAAGCCGTGAGGTGCAAGGCGTCGCCATGACCGAAGCCGGTATTGTACAGCCCCGTCCCGTCATGGTCTATCGCACACGAGCCGTATGTGATTTCGTCACAACCGTCACCGTCTACGTCGGCCACACGCAGGTTATGGTTCCCCTGCCCTGCGTACGAAGCCCAACGGGCAGAATCCGTATCGAACACCCAACGCGACGTCAGCCGCTTGCCATCCCAATCGAAAGCCGCCAAAACACTGCGCGTATAATATCCCCGGCACATCACCACGCTCGGATGCCGCCCGTCCAAATATGCCACAGCCGCCAGATACCGCTCGCTACGGTTGGCATAATTGTCGCCCCAGTCTTCCAACCGTCCGCGCGGAGGGACATAGTCCACCGTTTGCAAGGCCGCGCCCGTCTTCCCGTCGAACACGGTCAGGAACTCCGGTCCCGAAGCGATATACCCCTTCCGGCCTTCCACCGGTTCTTGCGCCCCCACCCGGTAGTCCGCCGAGGGGTCGCCTATCGTATGTCCCCGGCCGTCTACCGTGCCGTCTGCGGTCTTGGCCGTGACTTCAGCCCGTCCGTCGCCGTCGAGGTCATACACCATGAACTGGGTGTAATGCGCCCCCGCACGGATGTTGCGCCCCAAGTCGATACGCCACAGACGGGTGCCGTCCAGTTCGTACGCGTCCAGGAACACCGTCCCGGTGAAACCGCTGTGGGAATTGTCTTTGGCATTGGAAGGCTCCCACTTCAGTACAATCTCAAAATCCCCGTCGCCGTCCAAATCACCGACAGACGCATCGTTGGCCGTATAGGTACAAGCCTCACCGTCGGGCATCGTCTGCGGCTCCGGTTGTTGCAACGGGATGTTGACATAACCGCACGGGGCATCGGCCGGAAGCGTCCATTTACCGCCGGACGACGTTTTTTCACGACCGTCTATCACCGGACGTACCTCATATACCGATTTTCCCCGGGAGGGGTTATAATCGTAAAATTGTGTGGAAACAGCCACAGGTTTAGGAGTAACCAACAGGCCGTCGCGATACACATTGAATACCGTACGCACCGGATCGGAGGACAAATAACGCCAACTCACCATGACCGTATCGGGCGATAGCCTGACAGCTACGGCCCCCCGTCCCAAACGTTCCCCAGTGGCAGAAAAAGACGCCCTCGTTTCCGGTTTCCTAACTGCACTTACGGAAACGGCATCTTTCTCCTGCATGGCAACCGGCCATACGGCCCCGACCATGCACAAGGCTGAAATACATACACAAGTTTTCCTCAGATTATTTTTCATGAGCCTTCAGTTAATGACGGTGCGAATATAGCGAAAAGAAAGGATATGCCCGACCGGCAGACTGATAAAATCTATTAAAATCTCAGGGACTCCCTACAGAAAAGCATAAAAATAAGGCGTTTCTTACCTGAAAATCTATTATATTTGCACGAGATAGGCGGCAGTCTGCAAATTCGGGCCAGCCGAATTACACCCGACTTACACTATCTTTGCAACAAAATGGAACTAAAAAAAACGATAACGATTATAAAAGTCCTTTTCGTGTTTCTTTTGGCATACGCCGGAGAGACACAGTTTTTATATGCCTCGGCCGCACCGGCCGGAACAGACCGTTTCACCTTGGTCATCGATGCAGGACACGGCGGAAAAGACCCCGGTGCCATAGGCCGTTTCTCCCGCGAGAAAAACATCAACCTGTCTGTAGCAAAGGCATTCGGCAAACTGGTGGAAGAAAATTGTCCAGACGTAAAAGTGATTTATACCCGAAAGACCGATGTGTTCATTCCGTTGGGACGACGGGCAGAAATCGCCAACCGGGCGAATGCCGACCTGTTCGTGTCCATACATACGAACTCTTTGCCGGGCAAGGCGATAGGCCGGGGAACTGAAACCTACACGCTGGGTATGGCCCGCGCCGATGAGAATCTGGAAGTGGCCAAACGGGAAAATGCCGTGATCCTGGTGGAGGACGACTACAAGGAACGTTATCAGGGATTCGACCCGAAGTCTTCGGAAAGTTACATCATTTTCGAACTGATGCAAGACAAATACATGGCTCAGAGTGTAGATTTTGCCAAACAAATCCAAAAAGAGTTCAGGACAACCGGCGGACGACCGGACAAAGGCGTGCATCAGGCAGGGTTCCTCGTATTACGGGAAACAAGCATGCCGAGCGTATTGATTGAATTGGGCTACATTTCTACACACGATGAAGAGGCTTTCCTCAACTCACAAAACGGTATCCGTAAAATGAGCCAAAGCATTTATAACGCCTTCCTTTCTTATAAAAGACAGCATACGAAAGGAAAGACAACGGGAGCGGAAAAGGATGCCCTACAAGCGGAAAGCGATGAAGCGCAAGCCGTGGAAGGTGCCGTAACGGATACCCCCGAAAGCGACATCGGCGTATTGACCCAAAACAGCGATAAGCCTTCAACCTCAGAACCGGAGGAGAAAAAGCAGGAACAACCGGCAACGGACTCCCGGCCTGTATTCAAGATACAAATCCAGGCTTCCACCCGACAGATTCCTGCGGGCAGTTCCCGTTTCAAAAACCTTTCTCCGATAGATTTCTATAAAGAAGGGGCTTATTATAAGTACACGTACGGGGCAACTACCGACTACCAGGAAGCCATTAAAATACGCAATAAAGTAAAGGAAGATTTTGAAGGGGCTTTTATCGTGGCTTTTAAAAACGGCCAAAAGATGGAACTCTCTGAAGCCATCTCCGAATATAAAAAGAACAAATAAACGTTGAGAAACTTATGAAATACTTTACGAAAGATGTTAAAATCGGCTTGACCGGCGCTGTGGCTATCGCCGCACTCTTTATCGGACTCAACTTCTTGAAGGGCATTAACCTGTTCAAGTCCAGCAATTCCTATTACATAGAATTTTCGGACATCAAAGGATTGGCCAAGTCCGGCCCGGTGTTGGCCAACGGATATAAAATAGGTACGGTGCGCGATATCCTTTATAATTACCAACTGCCGGGGCACGTATTGGTAGAAATCAGCGTAGACGAAAGCATGCGCCTGCCCAAGGGTACAAAAGGCACACTGGTTACTGAAATGTTGGGGGGATGTAACCTCAACCTTTTATTGGGCAACCCCGAAGACGGGCATTACGCTCCGGGCGACACCATACAGGGAGACGACACCAAGGGACTGATGGACAAGGCCGCCGACATCGTCCCGCAAGTGGAACAAATCATGGGCAAAGTGGACACGCTGCTGACTACATTGAATACGTTGGCTGCCAACCCGAATTTACCAAGCATTATGGAAAACGCCCAAAACATTACGGCCAACCTGAACCAGAGCAGCCGACAACTGAATCTGCTTCTGCGTAACGACCTGCCGGAACTGACGGGAAAGATGAGCCGTATAGGCGACAACGTCATTACCCTGACCGACCATATAAACGAACTGGATCTGCAAGCCACTTTAAGCAAAGTAGACACGACATTGGGCTATGTGCAGCTCATGACCGAGAAAATGAACCGCAAAGACAATACGTTGGGACTACTGCTGAACGACAGTGCTTTGTATAACAATCTGACTCATACAGCGGGCAGTGCCAACAACCTGCTTATAGATTTGAAAGAAAATCCGAAACGCTACGTACACTTCTCGCTTTTCGGACGTAAGAACTAACCTCGAAAAAACAGAGGCCGCAAGGCTTGTAAAGCCGGATACCCGATTAAGGTGTCCGGCTTTGTATTTTCCGTCCCGACTTCCCCCGGAAAGCCTATCCTCCGGCAAGACAAACACTTAGAGAAAAGCAAGCAAAAAGCACAATTTTATTTTTTTATTTTTTATCATTCTGACTGCAAGGGAATTAAAACGTCTTTAGCATCCCGTCCTGAACTGAAGGCTTGTTTTTATCGCGGAATATTGCGAAATTTGCAGCGTAGAAGTATATAGGAAGTTCATCGGATAAACACAAAATCTAATGGAAGGTTCAGCGCAATCGTTATGGGAACGTTGTCTGCCCATCATTCGCAATAATGTAGACGAGAAACAATACAGGACATGGTTTGAACCGATTCAGATCATCTCTTTCGAGAAGCAAGTACTGACATTCGGCTTGCCAAGCCAGTACTTTTATGAATTCTTGTCGGAACATTTCGGCCGGCTGATATTCTCCGTCGTACGACGAGTTTTCGGAGAAGGAACGCAGTTGAAATACAGCCTGATGGTAGACCAGACCCATCATTTGACCGTAGACATCGAGCCGGTCAACACACAGCCTCTGACGCCCCGTGCCAAGATACAGGCAACGGGTAGCAACAGGGCGCCCAGTCCGTTGCAGGCTCCCATGCCTCAGGATTTGGATCCTCAGTTGAACCGGAACTACAGTTTTGAAAACTTCATCGAAGGAGTAAGCAACAAACTGCCCCGCTCCGTAGGGCAGGCTATAGCCGAACATCCGAAACAGTCTACATTCAATCCTTTGTTTATCTACGGAGCTTCCGGTGTGGGAAAGACTCATTTGGTAAACGCTATCGGAGCCAAGATCAAAGAACTTCACCCTACAAAGCGTGTGCTGTACGTTTCCGCCCACCTTTTTCAGGTGCAATACACGGATTCCGTACGGAAAAACACCGTAAACGACTTCATCAACTTCTACCAGACTATCGACGTACTGATTATCGACGATGTGCAGGAATTTGCCAGTCTGACCAAGACCCAAAACACGTTCTTCCACATATTCAACCATTTACACCAGAACGGACGACAGCTCATCCTGACATCCGACCGACCGCCCACAGCCCTGCAAGGCATGGAAGAACGGTTGCTGACTCGTTTCAAATGGGGATTATTGGCCGAACTGGAGAAGCCGAACCAACAGCTTCGCCATGATATTCTGGAAAACAAAATACGGCAGGACGGCCTGAAAATACCGGAAGAAGTCATCGACTTCGTTTCGGAAAACGTGAACGACAGCGTACGCGAGTTGGAAGGCATAGTCAATTCCCTCATGGCCTACTCCGTCGTATGGAACCGCGACATAGACTTGCCTTTGGCGGAACAGATTCTTAAACGTGCGGTAAAACAGGAGAACAAACCGGTGACCATAGATTTCATACTCGACAAAGTGTGTGGGTACTTCAATGTCAAGCAAGAGGACGTGTTCACCAAATGCCGCAAACAACCCGTAGCGCAGGTACGGCAAATAGCCATGTACTTGGCCCAAAAACATACCAATCTGTCATTAGCCCGTATCGGTTCTCTGATTGGAAAACGCACACACGCCACGGTATTGCATTCTTGCAGCGTAGTAGAAGACCGGCTGCACGTAGACAAGGCATTCAAATCCAAAATGGATGAAATAGAAAAGCTGCTGAAACAACGGTAAGCTTTCTATTTTAAAGAATTTAGGAGGTGTACCAAATGCAGGTTCCCCTTATATTTTTGATATGCCTCCTATACTTTCCTGAACGGCCGTTTTAGTTTTGCCCCTTGTTTTTTGAGCGACATCAGGCTTTATGTCCTTATTGACGATTCCGAGCGCAAATGCAAGATGGAGGGAATACCTTTTATATAAATCTTCGCAAAAGCCCTTTTCTTAAATCCGTACCCGAAGGGATTTGCAGTTTTTTCCGGATATTGGAGCGCTGACAGTTGATATTCGACTCTTTCTTATCCAATATGTTGCACACATCTTTCATGCCATATCCCTTGAGGATGAGCGTGGCTATCTCGCATTCCGAACGGGACAGTTCCGGAAAAACCAGATCCATTTTCTCATAATCGATATGGGTCTGTTCATACCAAGTCATGATATTATTTTCCACATTCTTCTGCGCCTGCAAGCCTTGCTTTTCCATCAGGATATTCATCAGCTCATCCATCTGTTTCTCCGGAACGCCCTGCGTATGTGCCAACTGTATGTATTTTCTGATATCTTTCTTGTTGACGTGCAGCAACGACAGCAGGCGGTAACGGCTGCTTTGCAGGTTTTCATTCTCCTTGGTCACGATAGCCAGATGATAGGACAACGGTTTGGCCATTAGTCCGACAAGCAGGAATATGATAATGAAAGGAAATACGACGTTTGACAATATGACATTGCCTGACAAGACACAGCAATAAATATAGGTGAGGAAGGTCGTAAAGACCAACGGCCAGACATATCGGCTCAAATAGCCAATAATACAGAAAAAGATGATGGCACCCAACAATATCATATCCCCGATAATCAAGGTCACATGATAATAAGTGATATGATGGGCGGCATATATCATTTCAGCCAACGTGAAAGCCTGACAAATAAACATCAGCAAGATCAACGAGGTTTTCAGAGACATCCGTTTCTTGATAAAACCCAGGTAGATAAACAGAATCGACAGCAGATGACACATATTAGCCACATAAAAATAGCTACCGTAAGGGCCTGACACACCCAACAGATTGATGTCCAGTATCAGCACGCTGCCCACCGTGGCATAAATATAGATAAACAAGCGCTGCTTGTCTACAAAAGAGTTTTCGATATACTGCCTGAAAGCTACCGGAATAATACGGTGTATATTTTTAAGATAGGTTGTTGCCTTCATGTTGTTCCTTTTTTTACAATCTCCAGCAAGGTTTCTCTCAAGTTATCACCTTTCTGCAATTTCAGCTCCGCCCGTATTTTGGTCCGCTGGCACGTGATGTTGGAAGGAGCCTTGTTCATCAGATAGGCTATCTCCGACACTTTTTTACCAACTATAATCAACTGGCAGATTTCATATTGCGTGGGCGATAGTGTGGGACATGCCATTCTGAGCGGGTCCTGCCGATTCTGCAATTGCCTGTACCACTCTTCTGCATCTTGCCTGACATCCTGTTGCGTCTCCTTGCCTATCAGTTCCATCAGTTTGTCGGTCTGCAAAGACATCAGGTCGTTCTTTCCAGCTAGTTGCAACAGGCAAAGCATGTCGGATTTCGTCATATTCGAGAGCGAGAAAATGGTCTGATGCGTGTTTTTTATTTCCCTGTTTACCGTAGTCAGATGCTTCAGCAGTATGATAAGCCTGTTGCCCAAGATGGTAACTATGGTTATTATCATGGCTAATATGCCAAACAGATTGTTCAACAAAGGACAACCGCTTTTCAGGCAGCAATAACCGTATGCCAAAACAGTAGACAAGGCTATCACATAAGAAAGTCCCCTAAGATACGCACAGATAGCAAAAAACAACATGATGGTCAACATCACCATGCTGCTCACGATGGCTTGCAGATAAAAGTCGGGAGCATCGTGTACCAAAGACACCATAACGATTATGTTGAACACCACGCACAACCCGATACTGACAGACAAAGCGGTGGAAAGTAATATCTTTCGGAAAAGGAAAGCGATAAACGTTCCGGTAAACAACACATTTATAAATATTCTAAACGGCAACAGAAACATCCATCTTTCTCCCGTCCATCCGACATACTGCAACAAGAACAAGGCTGAAATAATCAAGACCAGACACAGATAGATGGAAAGCCGCTGCCAATTTACGAAGTTGTATTCCAAATCACAGGAGAAATAGTCCCATATCTTCCGTCGGATATTGCTAAAAGTCTTGAATAGTCCCATATTGTGCTTTTTGTAGTATCTTAACGGCTACAAATATAATCATTTTTAATATAACACTAACTATTTTAAGGCCTTTTTTAAGGTCGGTTAGTATCTTTTTGACCCATTCTCCGCGCCTTTGTTTCAACACCAAGCCATCTCGATGGCCTAAAGACACTAATTTTGCAAGACCATGTATTTAATATAATTTTTTAAAAGAAACTGAGATAAACTTGAAGAACAACGACATTCCTTTACATGGAAAAGTGCTTCGAACAATAATCATTAAAACGAGAATATATTTATGAACATGAAAAAAATGACAGCTGTATGTGTGTTGCTGGCAAGCGGTGGTCTGCCGCATGCCTTGGCAGACAGTAGCAGCGGGCTGCCCGGCCAAAGCGTGAGCAGCCAAATGGCAGCGTCGACTGTGCCTGACGAAGAAGGAGGCGGAGAAGTTGGCGGAGATGGAGAAGGAGGAGGAGAAGAAGTTGACCCGCCTGCTCCGACCGTGGATAAAACAAAATTGAAAGAAGCCATAGAAGCGGCTCAGAATTTTGACTATCCATATGTACAATTAGAAGTAAGCAAAGCCAAAGAAGTTGAAATGTTCCCAAAGTCTACCCAAGAAGAGGTGGATGCAGCTACGAAAACTTTGGAGAAAATAGTCAAAGACGTTTTAGCTTTAGAAAAAATCTTGGAAAAAGATACAAATGAAAAACAATGCAAAACTGAATATTCCAAGTTTTATGGTCAGGAAGCGGAGGGGGACGGTTTCATCCTATCTGATTTCGGAGAGTTCAATCAGATGCTCAAAGATAAGATTAACGAACTCCTTCCTGATTTTGACACCAACGCAGACGAACAAAACAAAGCCAAAGAAGAACTGGCCAAGCAACTCAAGATTTGCATAGGACGTTCCAACAACCTGTTGATTGACTATAGCGACATTTTGAAATCCCAGATGGACGCCATCAAAGTAGATGGTTCCCCTTATGAATCTTTAAGAAGTAATCAGGCTTATACTACTACAGACAAATGGGGCTATAAAGAGATAACTCTATTGATTGTCGAATATGAGGAAATCAACAATCCCGGCAACAGGCTGCGAAAACTGAACGAGGGTGATGAAGGTGAAACAACACCCGGAGAAAATGAAAGCCCCAAATATAACATTATACCCAAAGAAGAAAAACATTTCGTTTATATAGTAGGTGAAAAAGGCTGCAACATCACTGCCATCAAGGAGAATGGCAGCACCTTGGCCGACCTCATCGCACTGACCGATTTAAAAAACGAGGCTAAAAAGAGTAGCGAGGAAGCTGTGAATACTTTAAGCCTGTATTTTACGGCAGAAGAACAAAACGACGCTAACAAAGAATGGCAGAATGTCAACGAGCTGATAAAAGCGCTGGACGAAGCGATTGCTTCCGATACGTCTACTGAAAACGACATCTACGACGTACAGGCCAAAGTAAACGAAAGCCTCAACAACCTGTCTACTTTGTTGAGCGGACGCCGCACGGCATTGCAAGACAAGTTGAACGAAGCCAAGAAGCTGCAGGGTGTGCTGGCCGACCAAGCCGAAGAAGGAAAAAACAACCATCACCAGTTGCTTCAGGCCGTCATTACAGATGCCACCACCCTGCTCAACAGCGACAGCAAGGTGTTGTCCGCCTATACCGGAGCAACCGAAAAACTGGCTGCACAAATCGAAGAGTCAACAACTTATTATAAGGAATGTGCCAAACGATTAAACGATTTGATAGCAACCGTGGAGAGCTGGAATATGGAAGTACAGGATAACGACCTGACAACCGCCCTGCAAACTGCAAAAGAAAAATCAGCCTTAGCTGCCGAGATGCAACTGATAGACACCAATATCAATAAGGCCGTCACCGACCTGCTGGAAGCATACGAACTGGCACAAAACCGCAATAAAGCCCAAGCTGAAATCGAAAGACTGCAAGAGTGCATCGATACCTATGGAGATGAAGACAGACGCTTGGCCGAATTGCAGGAAAAGGCCAAAAACGTATCCAACAGTACTGCCGAACAGTTGTGGAAGGATATCGCAGATGCTATCGAAGCTACGAAAGCCCTCAGCGAGACATGCCGGACAGAATTGACAGCCATGATTGAAAGAGCCGAAAGATATTACGGCAGATGGCAGGCTACACTGGGAGGCAGACTGGAGAAATTGAAGGCGGAAATTGACAACAAAAAACAAGTATTGGATTCAGAAAAGAATATCGCAAACCTGAAAAATGCCTATACGGAACTGGATAATGTTTACAGGGAAACCGGTGGTTATTCAGACCCTTACGAATACCAGCAGGCACTGAGCAGTCTGATAGACGAAGCGGAAGAGATACAAAAGAAATATAATTATGCCTCTTTGGGTGATGCCATTACAGCTTCCAAGAGTGTGGTGGGCAGCGAAGACACTTATAAGTTGCAACAGCAACACAATGTGCTGCAACGTGAAATCGAGCAGACCAAAGAACAATACATTCTATTGACCCAAAAGCTGGACGAATATATTGCCGGTCCAGTCAAGGACAAAATGGCGGCGCGCTATGCCGATGATATACCCGAAGATAAGGCTGAATTGATAGAAAAGGTGAAAGCCGACCTGCAACCATCTCAAGAAGAAGCCGTTGAAGGAGACCGTGTATGTACAAACATGAAGGTATTGCAAGAATACCAGAACAGTTTGCAAAACATGCTGACCGCGGTAGACGCCGCATGGAACAAGGCCGTGTCCGATTTGGAAAAGGCGGTCAATGAAACCAAGTTGACCTTCGACCAAAATTATCCCGACAATAAGGAGTTGGATACAGCCATTAATAAAGCGCAAAGTGTGCTGGAGGAAATCAACACAGACCCATATCAGATTATTGCCAATGTGCAAAAAGCCATCACCGACCTGGATAATGCGCTCATAGATGTGGAAGGTCCATTGCGCCGCGGTGTGGCCAACAGTTGGTTAGAGAGTTACAAGAATCTGAGCGAAAGCATCTCCGTATATGGCTCCGATGAAAACTCCGTTCCCACCTCTAACGCACAACAATATGTGAACAACAACAAAGCATTGGCCAACGAACTGAACAATACCGAGGAGGATATACGTTATAGCATGACCACCTTGGTGCAATGGCAGGAAGAAATCAAGACGGTAACACAAGTCTACGGTGAATTCTGCAAGGCGTCCTCTACCCTGAGAGAAAGCGTGGAAAATGCCAAAGAAGACCTCGTAACCTATTATGGAGACCGTACGGAAGACACCCATATTCAACGGGCTGTCGACAAAGCCGAATGGGCGATTTATGAAAGCTACAATCAGGATTCTTTGGTGTTCTACAACCTGGCACTGAAAGACTCCGTGGCCTTGACCCTGAAAGATTATGGCAATGCGGTATCCGAACTGCGTATGGCACGTAATGTTGCCAACAGCAAACACAATGTGTATTATGGAACGGATGTGAAAGAATCGGAAATCCTGACCATGGTTAAAGAGGCTGATATGCTTCTTAAGAATGAAAAGAACATCTACACATTGCAGGAAAAGACCATAGCAGTCAACGGATGTTATGCAGAGATACAGGCAGCATGCACCCGACTGGAAGAAGAAATCCAGACTTGGATAGACCGTGCCGAAGCGCTCAACCGGTTGATGCAGGACGATGTGTTTGACAACAGCATAGCCGAAGCCATCAATGCCCGTTATGCTCAGGATGGCAGAATCACAGCCATCGAAGAACATATGACCCAATTGAAGCAGGCCTACGAAACACAGTCGGGCAAGTATGACAGTGCACGAAAGGCGTTGCAGGAAAATGTAACGGCAGCCGAAGCCCTGTGGACACGCACGGAAGACGAAACGCTGGCTACCCTTATCGCCACCGCCCAAGAGCTGTTGGCTCAGTCCGCCCCCGAAACGGAAAGAACGGCGCTCTATGCCGACCTGACCCTGGCTGCGGACAACCTGGCCGCACGCATGGACGAAATCAAGGAAGAGCTGAACACGGAAATCAGACAAGCCCGCAGCGCTTTGATAGAAGCCCGCAATACGGCTATCGGAAAGCACAACTATTATTATGGTACGGCACAGACCGATTCCGAGATTCTGAAAGTTTGCCGCGAAGCGGAAAGCTATCTGGAATCCGATGACATCGAAGCCGTCCGCCGGATGACGGAACAAGTGCTCCACAGTTATCTGGAAGCCTCTGTCAACTGTGCCGACCAGGAAGCCCGTGCAGCCGACATGCTGAGAAAGTCCGCCTCGCTCTCCATACTGATGGTAGACAAGGAGATGGCAACCCTGGCCGCAGCGGTAGAAGAGGCCTGCCGCGTGGAAGACGGCCGTCTCACCGCGCTGAACGCCACCCTGCCCGGGTTGACGAACCGTGTGACCGAAGCCGGAAAACAGTATGATGCAGCAGCCTTGTTGCTGTCCGACTCCATTGCCATGGCCAAAGACCTGCTGCAAGAAGTAACGGATGACGAATTGCAAGAAACGCTCAGCCAAGCCGAAAAGGCATGGAAAGCCGCCGACAAACTCTCCGCCGAGGCAACGACTTATGCCGTGCTGCAAGACCACCTCAAGATGCTGTCCGACGAAATCAAGCGCGTCATCAAGGAACTGAATCCCGACGGCATCGGAATGGTAAAGGCCGACGGTCGCAAAGTACCGGTGTACAACTTGCAGGGACGCTTGCTGAAACATGTAGACTTGCAGGCCGAGGATGCCTTCCACGGACTGCCCGACGGTATCTATATCGTAGGCAACAAAAAAATGCATATCAAACAAAAGTAATCACTAAAAACAATAGATATGACACAACAATCTGTAAAATGGAAATGGTTCAGCCTGTTCTGGCTCATGTGGCTCGGCATGGCTGTTCCGATGCTGGGAGGGGACATTGATGAAGATGATATAACCCTTCCGGGCATATTGAATGGAGATGGTTCATATACCATCACTCTACCATTCTATGATGATGACGGATATGACGAATGCTTGGATGACAACCTAAAGTCCTATATCTCCGTTACAATAAATAATAACGAATATATGCTTTGCTGGTTAGGTTCCACTATCCAAGATGAGAGTAACGAATATTGGTATAGAGTCAGACGAATTCAATCAGACCAAGGGGGACTGCCATGGGACTGGGAATTAAAAGCTGATGGCAATAATTATATTGATTTCGGTTATAAATCCATAACTTGCAAAAAGAACGGCTCTTTAGCAAGGACCTCTCTGACGTTCTACTTACCGGCACAGGTAATTCAGCAAGCCCCATTTTTTAAGGTCCATTTGGAAATCTGGGCCAATACCGTTTTGGCAAAAGATTATAAATTGGATGAAGACCAAAGTGTAAATTCAATCGGAACGTTTCCTGTACCGGAATTTACAGAGCCCTCACCGGCACTTAAAAACAATAGTACTCGCAAACAAGAAGTAACCGTAGGTGTACAAAAATATACCGGTTCGGCTAAAGTTACTCTAAGCGATAACAAAAAACATAGCATAAAAGAAAAAAGTGCGACATGGGAGTACGACATGGAGGCATCCGAAGTCGTAACTTATACTGCTTCTTATAAATTGAATGAAATAGCTACCATTCAGACTACGGCTACTAAAACCTTATATCAATATCCCAGAACCACCAATTTCAAAGCAAAAAAGGCTAAAAACGGAGGAGTACAACTTTCCTGGGATGTAGTGGCAAAGAAAGGAGAAAATCAATATCCGGCCGGAGGTTTCGTCATACAGAAAAAAGTAGATAATGGAGAATATCTGGATTTGGTCAAGTTGGATGCTAATGAGGATTCTTATTATGACCCTGAGGCACTGCATGCACCCGATACTAAGATAAGTTATCGCATCCGACGTGAAAAAGCAGGAAACGGCTGGGACTATGATGCTGAAGCGAATATTAACCATCCTCTGGAGCATAGTAAAGTAGCGGAATTTACTGCCGCACGCCTGATGGAGGCACGCCAAGTGGAATTGGAATGGCTGTGGAACTACAATCCTAATGACAATTCCACCGTAGTGCTGGAAGAAGGTTCACAGTTTGTATTGGTACGCGAAGTATCGCTCGACGGTAAGAACTTCAATTTGGACGAAGAAACGCGGTTTGATTGTAGCGAATTTCTGGAAAAACCTGTTATGGTCAACAAACAGATACAGTGCAAGAAAACCGTTATTATTCCGCAAAGTTGTGTGCTCTACCGTTGGAAGATACATTTGCAACCGGCAGAGGGACATGAAACCCACTACAAACCGCAAGACCCCGTTGAAGTAACAAAATATTATTATCCTCAAAAAAACGAAGCGGGCGATGTGATATTTGACAAAGACGGCAACATAGAGTATGATGAAGGCAACAAAGTAGGTTTGAACGACAGCGAAATTGCCAGTCTGGAATATTTCAATGCCTCTCACGGCTATTTCGGCGACCGCGTGGAATTGGATTGGAAGGTGGCCGAAGGTTCCGGTTCGTTGGATGTGTTCTCCGTACAACGCAGGGAATACGGCGAAGCCGACAAAACCAAGAACCCCTACGTACAGATTGCTACCGTAGAGGCACTGAACGGTATCGTGAACTATTCTTATACCGACACCAAGGCTGTGCCGGGCAAGGTGTATGAATATTTGATAGAAGGCTCCAAGGAATGTGCCAACGAAGAGGTGAAGACCGAAGATTACAGTTATGGTTTCACCACACCTACGGGTAACATCTACGGACGTCTGACCTTTGACAGCGAAAACGGACAGGCCGTGGCCGGTGCGGAAGTACGTCTGGAAACCAAGGCCGACATCAGCGGCAAGAGCTATAAGTTCGATGGTAACTATTATCTGGAGGTCAACGACAGCACTTTCCTGCAGAACGAGCGTACGGACAGCATCACGTTCCAGCTCTTTGCCAAAGTAACCGACCCGACCGCCGAACAGACGCTACTGGAGAAACCGGACATGTATAAACTGTATGTAAAGGACGGCAGCCTACACTTCCGCGTAGGCAAGGAAGATGGCGGCAAAGACCTGAAGGCTGAAAAAAGCATAGCCGAACTGACGGAAGCCTCCGACTACATCCAGATTACCGCAGTCAGTGCACCGGACGGACTGAGCCTGTATGTCAACAATAAAAAGGTAGGTGCTACGGAAACAGCCGGTATCGTACAAGGAACATTGAACCCGTTCGCAATGGGACGCGACCTGACAGGATATATCGATGAAGTGCGCGTCTGGAACCGCGCGTTGAGCGCCGACGACATCGTCAAAACTTTCGATAGTTATCTGGCCGGTGACGAAGAGGGTCTGGTGGCTTACTGGAACTTCAACTATTCTACCACTAAGGAGTTCTATGACTTTGCCCACAAGGATTCACATTATTATATGCACGACGGACGCATCCGCAACAGTCTCGGAGCGATTGTCGAAGCAGAACTTTCCGATGACACACCGTCTATCAACCAGCTGAACTATAAGGACTATACGGATAGCGACGGTTCATACTATCTGGCCGGTGTGCCCTATATCGGCAACGGAACGTTGTATGAGGTGATTCCGAAATTAGGCACGCACGAATTCTCTCCCACCAAGCAACAAGTGACATTGAGCGCCACCAGCGTGAATCACAATGTGGGCTTTGTGGACAAATCTTCGTTCCCCGTGAGCGGAACCATCCGCTACGAAGGCGGTACGATTCCCGTACAGGGCGTACAGTTCTATGTAGACGGTGTGGTATGTTCCAACAGTAAGGGAGAAATCATCACCACCGATGCCCTGGGTAAATTCCAGATTTCCGTTCCGGTGGGCAGACACGAAGTGAAAGCCGTATTGGCCAACCATACGTTTGCCAAAGGCGGACGCATCCTCGATGACTATGGCAACGACGTCAACTATCAGGCATCCTTATCCAACCTGGAACTGACAGACCAGACCAAGGTGCGCCTCATCGGTCGCGTGGCCGGTGGTGTGGTACAGGAAGGACTGAAAGTGGGTCACTCTTTGTCTACCAATAACCTGGGTGAAGGTATTTATGTGCAGCTCACTTACGAAAATCCGGCTTATAAGTTGAACGCCTCTCCGGAAGACTCAATAGAAACTCCGACGCATCTGATTTCCGGAAAGATGAAGGACGAAGGCTATCGTCCGGAAGACGTAAAGACCAACACCGTACAATTCCGTTCGGAGAGCAACGTGGTCATCATCCGCCCGAATGCAGAAACGGGTGAGTTCATCGCCGACCTGCCTCCGCTCGACTTTGCCGTGAAGGTTTCCGTTCCTGGCGACTATTACAGCAACATCTCCGGCAACAACAGCAAGCTGAGCTTGTCCGACGCCTTCGTGCCGCAGAAAGAAGTGCACGAATACATCGACTCCATTCTGGTCAACAACAAATGGGACAAACGCAGCTATTCCGACACGGTCGATTACAACAAGAAGCAGTTGTTCATCGCCCGCGTGAAACCGGTGGTCAGCGTGGAACAGACCAGCGGAATGACCGCCACCGTGCCCTATTTCGGTGACGCCGAGATTTCTTATCTGGAACATGTCGGCGACGGTTCACAAACGTCCAAGCTGAAGTTGTATGAAGAAGACGAAACCACCAAGGAAATATCTTATAAATTGGGACTTCCCGTATTCAGCCAAGGCAACAAATATCGGCTGAAGGCTTCCGTATATGAAGAATATCCGTATTTTGATGCCAGCGGAAAGGTCGCTTCAGGCAAAATATCCGACAAGGTGAGCAGCACGGATGCCGTAGTGTCATTCCAGACCACGATGAGCAGTTCCAACAACGTGGAAAGCGTGGTGGCCGACTCTACGGGTGTGGCTTACTGGTCGTTCGTGGCCTCTAAGGTGGATTTGACCACTGCCAGCGCCAACATCAACGTAAAGGCCACGGTGGGCAACCAGGACAATGCCACGTCCATCAACTGGACCAGTCCGTTCGACGAGAAGAGCAATAAGGTCATCATGAAGGGTTCTGTCAGCAAGGGCAGCAACTTCGTGACAGCCGGACCGGACAAACTGTTGGCCGTACTCCGCGACCCCCCGGGCAGCAACTCCTACTCTTATCTGGAAAAGGGAACCACCTTTACGGAAAGCACCACCTACAACGGTACGCTGACACAAGAAGGTGAAGAAACCATGACTACGAATGTGGGTTATGAACTGGTGACCTTTACCGGTGTCGGTGTGGGTACGATACAGTCCATAGAGCAGACCAACTCGGGCGAAGTGAGCATACAGCACTCCGAAGAGTGGAGCGACTCGAACACCAAGACTTCCGTAACCACCACTACTACACAGTTCAGCACCAGCGATGACGAAGACTATGTAGGCGCCATGGGCGACGTGTTCTTGGGTTATAGCACCAACCTTTCTTATGGTTCTGCCGATGCCATCACATTGGTAGACAAAGGACAACTTGAAGCTGCGGAGCAAACCAGCAAGTATGAACCATATGATATTGTAGATATAGAAGGCACCGGTTACGCATTGGTGAAAACCACTTCTTTGGAAGCCGGAACCTCTTTTGCCACGCTGTTTGCCTATCCGCAATATCACATCGAATCGAGATTGATTCCGGAACTGGAGACATTGCGTAACAGCTTCCTCCACAGTAAAGACGAAATGTCGGAATCCCGCTTCCAGGCCGAAGCCAACGCCACCGGCAAACCTATCTATGTATCTTTGCTGAGTCCTGATAATGAAAACTACGGTCGCAGCAATGCCGACAAAGTGTTCGAAGATGACCCCGACTATTATAAGAATGGAGGAACTCTCTTCGACGGACCGAGCTACAAAATCTATTTCCCGGCAGAATACGGACAGCGTTCGGACACCATCCACACGCTGAACCAATCTATGGACAATTGGATTGCCCGTCTGGAAGACAACGAGCGCGCCAAAGTGCAGGCCATTGAAGACGGCGAACTGATCCAAAACTTCTCTATGCAGGCCGGTGCCTCTGTGGAATACAGCCGCGGCTATTCCAACGTGACCAACACGACTAACAGCTTCTCTGTGGTCATCGGCGGCGGATTTGCCACCGACGTGGAATTTGACGCATTGGGTACCGGTTTCGTGTTGGAAATCGACGAAAGTCTGAGCACTACGCAAGGAGAAGAAAGTTCGAGCGAGGAAGAAGCCGCTACCATGGTAGGTTTCGTACTGGCCGACAGCGGCAACGACTATCTCTCGGTAGACGTATATCAGGAACCAGGCGGTAAAAATGAAGATGTAGGAACCGGTGACATCGATTCCAAAGACCTGAACTTGTCTACTTTCATCTTCCGCACACGTGCTGGAGCCACCTCCTGCCCGTATGAAGACGAAATCGTGACCCAATATTACAAGCCCGGAACGGTCATCAGTGAAAAAACACTGCAAGTGGAAATACCGGAAATTGCCGTGGAAAACGCATTTATCGAGAATGTACCCAGCGGCGAACCGGCTTACGTGACGCTTTACTTGCGCAACAACTCGGCCATCAACGAGGATGCCTGGTTCAACCTCATCGTAGACGACCAAGCCAACCAGTTGGGCGCAGGCCTGAAGATGGACGGAGGCGCCATCGGCAACGGACGTACCATTCTGGTTCCCGCTGGACAGACACTGACCAAGGTATTGGAAGTGACCAAAGGACCGGGTCTGAACTACGACGACCTGCAACTGGTATTGGCATCACAATGCCAAGGCGACCCGACAGCCAACTTCCCGGCTGTGGCCGACACCGTAACTTTCAGCGTACACTTCACTCCAGCTTGTTCGGACGTGACAGTGAAGACACCGGGCAACAACTGGACATACAACACCGAGTTGCCTACCGAAAAGGATAAAAACGACCAGACGGTACATTACATGAATGTGGAAATCACAGACTTTAATGTGAATTACGACAACTTCAAGAGCATCCGCCTGATGTATAAGCCGAGCAGTGCTTCGGACGAAAACTGGGTGACGCTGATGAACTACTTCAACAATCAGGAATACTATGACGAGGCTGTCAAAGCCGGACTGAACGCCGAGATGATTAAGGCCGAAGACCGCGGAACCATCCGCTACAAGTGGTTCTTGGACGACATGCCCGACCAGTCTTACGACCTTTGCGCCGTAACGGTATGTAACATCAACAATACGGAAGTGGAGAATTTCTCCGAAGTCCGTTCGGGGGTGAAAGACATGTACCGCCCATGCCTGTTCGGAACTCCGCAACCGGCCAACGGTATCCTGACCATCAACGATGATGTCAAGATTACATTCAACGAAGCGATTGCCGCCGGTTATCTGAGCGAAAACAACTTTGAAGTAACCGGTATCAGAAACGGTACGCAAACGGCACATACCGTAGCCGTAGAAACCGACGGAGGCGACTCGTTCAGCAGCGAACTGGAGCGCAGCTTCCGTGGCAAGGACATCACAATAGAGGCATGGATTAACGTGCCCGAAGCCCAGGATGCGGTTATCTTCCGTCATGGCACGGGCGACGAAGCCTTGAGCTTTGGTATGACCAAAGACCACCGTATGACGGCTACCGTAAATGGAACGACCTATACTTCCGAATCGGTAGAACATGAAAACTATACCGACAACTGGAACCACGTAGCGCTGGTACTCGACCAGAACGAAGATTGTGAAACCGAAGGTAAGCTGACGCTGTACTACAATTTCACGGCTTGTCTGGAACGCGACAATGTACCGGTATACGCAGAATCTGCTGCCTATAACATGGCGGAAGGACTGAGAGGACAGATACATAATGTACGCGTATGGACCGAAGCCCGCACCAACGGACAGTTGCAGACACAGAGCAACCTGTTGCTGAGCGACAACGAAACTGGACTGCTGTCCTACTATCCGATGGATGAAGCCGGAGGCAATATTCTGAAAGACAAGGCACGCGGACTGAACCTGAAAATGAACGGTGGTACATGGCTGTTGCCCGAAGGACGCGGACTGATGTTGAACGGTACGAACTCTTACCTGAAACTGAACTCCGGAAGTTCCGTAGTGGCGGACAAGGAAACCGACTATACCATCGAATTGTGGTTCAAGGGCGACAAGGGCAACCGCGATGCTACCCTACTGGCCAGCGGACGTGCCGACGGTACGGACTGGGGCGGTTCGGAGAACCTCTTCTTCTTGGGCTTTGAAAACGGCGAACTGACTTACCGCAATAACGGACAGACCCTGAAAGCCAGCGGCGACTGGCTGGACAACAACTGGCACCATGTGGCGGTATCGGCCAACCGCATGACCGACCGCATACAGCTCTACACGGACGGTATGCTGAACATTTATGCTCCTGCTACCGAATACGGACAGATTGCTGCCGGATATATCTACACAGGTGTGACACCAGTGGCTGAAAACGGTACGAATGTCAATGTAGAGAAGTATTGGAACGGTAGTCTGGACGACGTCCGCTTCTGGAACCTCTACAAGAACGAAAAAGCAGTGGCTACCGGCATGAACCGCAAGCTCGACGGCAAGGAAATGGGACTGATGGGTTATTACCCGTTTGAAAAACATACGGTAACATCCGAGAACCTCCCGGTGGTACGCTTCTCATTGGAAGATGCCAAGGTACAGGAACTCTCTACTACCCATGTACCCGATGCCATTGCCGTAATCGGCGGAATGGAAATTGCAAGCATCGAAAGCGAAAACCGCGAGATTGTGGAAAATGCTTTCATGACTTCGCAAGTTGCTCCGGTCAAGGACAAGGGCGGTGTGACCGACCTGGATTTCGACTATGTAGTGAACAATGATGCCCTCATCATCACCCTCAAGGAAGAACCGGCACGGATAGAAAACACCACGGTGACCTTCACCGTATCCGGAGTACGCGACCTGAACGGCAATAGCACACAATCAGGTATCACCTGGACGGCCTATATTGACCGCAACCAGTTGAAGTGGGTCGAAGACGAGCAGAACCTGCAAAAGAACGTAGACGAACCGATGACCTTCACGGTAGACATCGCGAACAAGGGCGGCAAGACGGAAGATTACAGCATCACCGGCTATCCGTCATGGATTGACGTAAGTGCCCCGACCGGAACACTGGCCGCCACACAGACTGCCCACATCACATTTACGGTGGACGAAAGCGTGAACATCGGAACGTATAACGAAGTGTTCTATCTGACCAATAGCGACGGCATTTCCGAACCGCTGAACGTCACCCTGAAAGTGAACGGCAAGCGTCCGGACTGGACGGTGAACCCGGCGGACTACAAGTTCAACATGAGCGTTTATGGCCAAATGAAAATCAACGGACGTTTCTCCAACGACACCGAAGACGTGCTGGCAGCATTCGAGGACGATGTATGCGTAGGTGTGGCCACCAACGAATATATCAAAGTGAACGACATGTATTATGCCCTGCTTACCGTGTACGGCAATACCGGATCTCACAACAAACTCGAATTCAAGATGTGGGACGCTTCTACCGGAAAGATATATATCGTAGAACCTGAGACGCCTGTGGCATTCAAGGCCAACAGCATCGTAGGCTCGCCCAAAGTACCGGTAGTATTCTCCAACCTCGACAAGGTGCAGTTGGATGTGGCATTGAACAACGGATGGACATGGACTTCATTCAATGTCATGGACGAAGACATGAACGACCTGTCACAGGTATTGAAGAACAACGCATGGCTGTCGGGCGACGAAGTGAAACGCGAAGACGGCGGTGTGGCCACCTACGGCGCACAGACCGGTTGGGTTGGTTCACTCAACTCCTTAGACAACGAAGGTATGTTCATGATACGCTCTTCTTATCCGCAGACCCTGAGTGTTATCGGTAGTCCAGTGAACCCGGCCAACCATATCCTCGACATCCGCAGTGTGAACGAACAGGGCATAGCCGTATGGAACTACATCCCGTATCTGTCACAGGAGAACCTGCCGCTGACAGAAGCATTGGCAGGCTATGAGGCCGAAATGGGCGACGTGGTGAAGAGCCAGAGCGCATTCGCAATGTGGAACGGCAACCTGGGCTGGATTGGTAGTCTGACCTACATGCAGCCGGGACGCGGATATATGTTACAGCGCACCGGCACGACGACAGCAACCCTGCGCTATCCGTCTACTGAAAATCGTAAGGCCAAAGTGACAACCAAACGTAACGCAGCCGACGAAACGATGGAAAACCACGGTGTGGAAAACACCAACTATGCACGTACCATGTCTATGGTGGCAACCGTAGAGGGTGTAGAACTGGCCGAGGGTGATGTGCTCCGCGCTTATATCAACGGTGAACTCCGCGGAGAATCTCCGGTGATTTGCCAGGGAGGAAACGATGAGCCTCTCTTCTTCCTGTCCGTAGCCGGAGAACAGTCCGGAAGCATCGACATGACAGTGGAACGCCGGGGTGAAATCGTAGCTTCGGCAACGGATGCCGGCAGTTTCAACGCCGATGCCGTAGAAGGAACATACGACAACCCGATGGTGATTTCCTTCGACAGCCGCTACGACCGCGCCGTTTATCCGTCTCCGTTCTACAATGAACTGTTTATCCGCAAGCAGGTGGATGCAGCCGACAAGGTAACCGTAACCATCACCGATGCCAAGGGTGCCAAGATGGCTCTCTTGACGGATTGCAACGAAGGCGGACAGGTGGACATCCACTATACCGACGCCCTCAACCTCTCTCCGGGTGTCTATATGGTCAATATCTGTGTGAACGGCAAGGACAATGTTTACAAAGTCATCAAAGTGAAAAGATAAGTTTCAAGAGTGAAAAAGCAGCCGGAGCCGGGCCTCCTGTCCGCTCCAGGCAGCTTTACATTCGGCATCTTAATTAAAGAACAATTATGAAATATATGCAAATGAAATATATGTGGCTGGCATTGGCTGCCCCGTTGTTCCTCACGGCCTGTACGGAAGAGGACGACCATGCAAGCGTGCCGGAATACACCAAATTCGACTATCCGGAATGGGCGGCAACGGCGCGTCCGGAAATAGCCCTGCCCCCCACCGACTGGACAGTGGCCTTTGGCGGAGGAGTGGAAACGCCCGACTGGCAACCTACACAGGCCGTACCGATGGCTGCACCCAGATGGAAGAACCCCGACATGCACGTCTACCCTGCCAGCATGACGGCCATTATCCGAACATCGGACTACATCCGTCCCGACATCACGGCCGATGACCAACTGGCCGCTTTTATCGGCACGGAATGCCGCGGCGTGGCGGAACAGATAGAGGGAGCCGACGGCGAGACCCTCTACCTGTTGCAGGTGAAAGCCGACCAGAGCGAAGTGCGCGAAGTGGAATTCCGCTATTACAGTGCACGAAAGCAGGAGATTTTCATCGCCTCCGAACGTGTTCCCTTCGAGGCGGACATCACGATGGGAAGCGTGGACACGCCTACCGAGATGACCTGGAATTCACAGGGTGAACTCCCCTATTACATGGATGTGGAGGTGAGTGTAGACCTGAGTAGTTTTGACGATGCAACCGTGGCCGACGGCGATATGGTGGCCGCTTTCGTAGGCGACGAGTGTCGCGGCATGGGCACAGCCGAAACCGATGACAACGGCAACTTTGTGTTCCGTTTCCGTATGTGGGGACGCAACGTGTCGGAACAGTTTGCGTTCAAATATTACACCGCTACACTCAAGGACGTCTATACCTATGAAGTGCCGTTCTACATGCAGCATACCGGCAAGCAGACGCTGAACATCAATCTGGACGAACACGGCTTCATGGATCTCTATGTACGTCTGCCCGAAACCTTGCGCCCCTATATGCGCGAGGGTGACGACATGGCGGCTTTTGTCAACGGATACCCGTGCAGCATCGTACAGGACCGTCTGCAAGAAAACTACATGCTGAAGATGAAAGGACGCAAGGGCGACAAGGTGTCTTTCCGCTTTTACAGCGACTCGCTGAAGCATGTGTTTGCCACCCCCGACTGTGTGACCTATGCCGATGCCGGCACCTGGGGCAATACGACCGACTATCAGACGCTGCCGCTCGAAACGGCCTTCAAGCTCGTCAACATGCGCGCCGTATTTGCCGTGGAACACTATGAGGCCATCAACACCACGCTGGCCGAAGGCGACCTGCTGGCAGCCTTTGTGGGCGATGAGTGCCGCGGCGTGGCCAAAGCCGAACTGTATGACGGACAGCTGATATACGACATGCAAGTGGTCGGAACATTGGGAGTCAACGAAGAGTTTGTCCTGAAATACTATCATCCGGGCAACCGCTATATGTTTACCTGCAACAAAGTGTTCGATTTTGAGGCCGGAGGCGCCATCGGCAGCCGCAACCAGCCTATGGGCATCACATTGCAAGTCATCGAATAAAAAGAAGAAAGCATGAATATAAAACATTTTTTACCAAGTGCCTTGCTTCTCCTGTCGGGAGCTACGGTTACAGCCCAGACACACGAGCCGTCTGTTTGGGAAGATTTCGGCAGTAATCTTTATATCGATGTCGGAGGCGGCGTGCAGACGCTCTTCGCTCCGGGCTGGAAGGATATAGCCTTCGGCAAGCAAATCACCTCCTCTTTCTCATTGGGTGTGGGCAAGTGGTTCAACCCTTTTTGGGGCATACATTTCGCCGCCGAGGGTTATAGTTTCAACGGCTTCCGACCGGGTGGCGCCTACGATCCTTTCTCGCCGCTCAACCGGGTGGATGTGGGTTATGACGGCTCGTTCCGTTACTACCTGCGCTATATGGGACTGAACGCCGACATCCGGTTCAGCCTGCTGAATCTGATTGCCGGACGGGAACGCAAGGGAGCGCCCTACGATTTGGTGCCCTATATCGGTATCGGGTATGCACACATGTTTGCCTACCGCGGTTCCACCAAGGAAAACCTCTTTACCGGACACGCCGGCGTGCGTAACCGTTTTGCCGTGCACCGCATGGTGGACGTGAACCTGGACGTGACCGCCGGATGGACGGACAATTATGTCAACCCCGTGACCGACCGATACATGGCCTCCATGGCCGTACAGGTGGGCGTGAGTTTCTATCCGGGCAGACGTGCCTTCCGCAAGCCGACGGTGAAAGTTCCGGTAGAGACCTTCCGCTACCGCACGGATACGGTATTCGTGCGCGAAGTGCCGGGACGTGACAAAGTGATAGAGTTTGTACCTGACCACAGGAACATTCTCGGTGTGGTTATGGCATCCGTCCGGTTTGCCGTGAACCGCTCAATGGCATACAAGGGGCAGGAAACGCAAATCTACGAAGTGGCACGCTATCTGCGTGAACATCCGAAGGCCGTTGTCCGCATCGAAGGTTACGCCGATGCCACTTCCGGCTCGGAAGACTACAACCACAAGTTGGCACAGCAACGTGCGGAATATGTACGCAAACAGTTGGTAGACACTTACAAGGCCGATGCTTCGCGCATAGAGACCAAGGCTATCGGCACAGCACGGCAACCCTATGACGACACTACGGACACGCAATGGAATTGTGTAGCCATCATCCGCCTGATTAAGTAAGAAGAGAAAACCTCTGATACTTAAAAAAAGTGACGCATGCGAAGGTTTTTCCTGCATGCGTCACATCTTTTTTAGCCGACCCCATATCCGAGCCTTATTTCTTAATGACCTTGATGGTCTTCTGTATTCCGTCGCGATACAAATTCAAGAGATACATACCTTTACGCAAGTGCCCCACTTGCAATTCGGTTGTCCCCGCAGGCACTTCGTCCTGTGCCACGACGGCTCCCGACAATGACACCAAGCGCACGTTCCAGACTTTATCCGTGGCATTGGAAATGACAATACGACCATCCACGACCGTGCGTTCCACACTTAACGGACCATCGGTCTCGACCGCTGAAACAGAAGAACCACCCTTAGGCATAAGCACCACATTCATATAAGTTTCTCCGACATAACGGTAAATGTCACTCACGGCATACACCTTTTCAAAAGGCAAGTAGCCTTCAGCTTCCACTTTCATACGGATTTCGTCACCACGCACATCGGCCAAAGTCAGATAACCGGAAGCATTCGTCCGATACACTTTACCATTCAGCGTCACGGTAGCCCCTGCCAGATTGTGCCCTTTTACGTTCTCTACTTCCAGTTCAACCAAGATACCCTCCTGCTTGCGGTCTATGTTGAGTTCCACGTCAGTCAAACGGCCTGCCTCCAATGTCACAGCCTGCAAATCGGATACATGCACATCAACCCCTTCGTAATCCGAAGCCGTGGCCTGTATGTCATATTGACCGGGGTCGAGTATGACATAAGTCGCCGTACTACTGCCCTCGAATTCTATCTCAGTGATGAAATCCCCTCCGGTGGACACATTGCAATAATCCGCCTCCAACCCGTCGGGCACAACGGTCTTCACACGGGCATATGCCAGACGACTGAAGTCCAATGCCACCTTGTCCGATGCACCTTCTACGGTCTCATGCGCCACGTAATCAAGCTCTATGCCATCTTCTCCCGAATAAGAGGAATAACTGTTCCAGTTGAAAACATATTCCCCTTCCGGCAAACGGGTCTGGAACTTCGTCTCTCCGCTTTCTATGCGGAACTGCCACAGTCTTTCACCCCGGGACGTACTGACCTCGCACGTGAACGACCGCCCTTCCATGAAGTCCGGCAAGTTCGCCACGGAGACTTCGACCGGCACACTCTCCGTCTTTGACAAATCTATCTCAACCTCCTGCTGCTCCTCCATATCAAACGCACCGAGTGTCAGGAAGTCTACTTGCTGCGTGGCATAATCCTGCCTTTCCAACGCATAAGTGTATGCTCCGGTTTTCAAACCCAACTCGGCCTCCCATGTACCGGAAACGCCATCAGCACCTGTAACCGGCATGAAATCAGTAGCCCGACTTTCTTGTCCGCTCATGGCATAAATCGTATAGGCATAACCTTCTTCCGCCCCTTTCAACTTGAAACGCATCGTCCCATAATCGGAGGAATGGAAAGCGCAAACCACGTCACGGTTTTCTGCCGTATTCACAAGCCCGTGAGCCGTTTCGAAATTCGTATTAGCATTGTAACCGGGCTCCACTACATACTTATACAAGCCATCTACCATGTAAACGGAATAAGGGAAGTCTATATTATTCACATAAAATTCGTTATACTCCATACCCACAGGCGAAATTATCAAGCTACCGCTTTGCACATCGCCCTCCGTACGGAACGTCACGGGTTTATACCCTTTGTCTTGGAAAGAATAATCCACAGTGGTAGTTTTCCCTGAAGCCGTAAAAGTAGCTAAGTCCGTTGCAGGCGAAGCCAAATAGTTGCCTTCCATCTCAGGATAATAGTAATATGTACCGGGCTGAAGATATCCCTGCACGCTCCCCTGTTCATCGGTAGACAAATCTAAATTCGCTTGGAGAAGAATGACCTCGGCTTCGCCCGGTTTCCCCTCAGCATCTTTGACCTGAAAAGTGACCAGTGTCATATCATCCAATTTCTCCGCCGTAATTACAGCTACATCTTCATCCTCTACGGTCACTTTACCGTTTTTCACAGCTACGCTGATTCCCTCGGGCGTAAACGCAGACAGTTCATAACTGTACTCTTCCGCACGCAGAAATTCACCGTCATCCATCTGCCGAGTCTGCACACCAGGATAAGAGTTATTCCAACTGCTACCATCGGAAAGTTCTATATAATCCAACTCTACATTGTAATCCTCCGGACTTCCCGACGTGAAACTCACATAATGATAAGGAGAAAAATCCGCATTCACTTCCACCGTCGTAATTTCCGGGTTGCCGAAATCAAAATGAATCGGCCCTTCGTAAGAAATCGACTGGTCCGGCATGTAAAGCCGGATGAAGTTATCCTCGTAAGGGTTATAAGACAACTTGCCCTTGAAACTACTGGAAGTTGCATCCCAAACAAACCCATTCTCAGGCATCCCCTGCCCGTTGAGTTCAAGTTGCAACTGCGCCACGTCGAAACGCTCGGAAGACGACGGGGTGACCTTTATCACCGTAGTCAACTCTCTCACCTCGTCTTGGGCATAAGTCTGCATGCCTAAGAACAAGCACAATAAAAGTAAGATCTTCTTCATACACTTATTTTTTTAAAGTTGGTTTTATACGGCTTCAAAAATACTGAAACTCCGACAAAACAAAAAGGGAGGCAAAGCTTTTTTACCCCCCCCCGTTAAGTTTATTTAACACAAAGTAAAAGGCACGCCCTTGCGACGCATGCCTGCGCCCGTCAGTCTAAAAACCCCTGACGTTTCAAAGCCTCCAACATGCCCCAGCTCATAGCTTCGTTATCCTTACGGGTGTAACGGATATCCGTGAAGATTTGAGCCAGCGTCTCCTTGTGGTTGATTTCCACAAAATGCCTGTTCTCTGGTAATTGTTCTTTCGGCCCGTAATATCGGTCGATAGTTTCGGGGATATAGTCGTGATAGGTCTCTTCATGTACCACAGCCTCCAAAGGCAGACGGTCGGTCTGCTCGGGATGTTCATCGGGCCATCCGACGGTGAGTGTCGCCACCGGCATCACCAAGCGGGGCAACTGCAAAATGTCGATAATTTGGGACGGCATATATAAAGTCGTACCTAAATAACAAATCCCCAGCCCTTCCGCCTCGGCCAAATTGCAAAATGTCTGCGTAAACAACAGCGCATCCGTAGCGGCATTCAAAAATGAAAGAAAATTGTCATATCCGGGATGCGCCTTGCGCTGCTCCGCCCATTTGACCGTACGGTTGAAATCCGCACATATCGTCAGGATCACAGGCGCCTGAGTCACCATAGGCTGATTGAAATGCGCCGGCGCCAAACGTTTTTTCATCTCTTCGCTACGCGTCACCACCACGCTGTAGAGCTGCATGTTCCCCATGGTCTGTGTCCTTTCCGACACCTCCAAAAGACGGCGTAACAACTCCTCATCCACCGGTTTTCCGGCATACTTCCGAATACTTCTACGGTTCTTTACTGTTTCCATGATTCATTCGTTTTTTACTTCGGGCAAAGATACACAAAATGATTCATAATAGATTAGATTTCAAAGGTTTTTATTTCATAAGATTTTCATTTTCGGATAACTTTTCCGATTCGCCAAAAACACATAGTGCTTATAATCAGGTGAATAACACACAAGAATGGAAAACTTTGCATGAAAAGACAAGATTTTAAGTTTTTCTTTTGGTCATATCAGAAAACATGTGTAGTTTTGCAACATCCTTCCGGATTGACCGCTATTGCTTCTACAAAATCTGATAACGGAATCCTAAAGTAAACCATTTAAATTCAAACAGTCGTGAAAGAGAAGACTTACAGTTATGACGAAGCCTTTGAGGCAGCCCTTCAATATTTCAAGGGGGACGAATTGGCCGCAAGGGTTTGGGTGAACAAGTACTCCATGAAAGACTCATACGGTCATATTTATGAAGTATCGCCCGAAGACATGCACTGGCGTATCGCGAACGAAATCGCCCGCATCGAGAATAAATATGAGAATCCGCTCAAAGCAGAAGAAATATTCGGACTTCTTGATCACTTCAAATACATCATTCCGGCAGGTAGTCCCATGACCGGAATCGGCAACAATCACCAAATCGCATCGCTTTCCAACTGCTTCGTCATCGGTCTGGACGGACAAGCCGACTCATACGGCGGCATCATCCGCATCGACGAAGAACAGGTGCAACTGATGAAACGGCGCGGCGGCGTAGGCCATGACTTGTCGCACATCCGTCCGAAAGGCTCGCCGGTGAAAAATTCGGCCCTGACTTCTACCGGCCTCGTTCCTTTCATGGAACGCTACAGCAACTCGACCCGCGAGGTGGCACAAGACGGACGGCGCGGCGCACTGATGCTGTCCGTCAGTATCAAGCACCCCGATGCCGAGGCTTTCATCGATGCCAAAATGACCGAAGGCAAAGTGACGGGAGCGAACGTATCCGTCAAGATCGACGATGAATTCATGCACGCTGCCATCGAAGGGCAATCCTACACGCAGCAATACCCCATTGACAGCTCGTCGCCCATGGTGGCCAAGAACATCAGCGCACAGGATTTGTGGAAGAAGATCGTGCACAACGCATGGAAAAGCGCCGAGCCCGGTGTCTTATTCTGGGACACGATTCTGCGCGAATCCGTACCCGACTGCTATGCCGATCTCGGTTTCCGTACCGTGAGTACGAATCCTTGCGGCGAAATACCGCTCTGCCCGTATGACAGTTGCCGCCTGTTGGCCATCAACCTTTATGCTTACGTGGTCAACCCGTTCACGCCGGAAGCCTATTTCGATTTCGATTTGTTCAAGAAACATGTGCAACTGGCCCAACGGCTGATGGACGACATCATCGACCTGGAACTGGAAAAGATTGAAATGATTCTCCAAAAAATAGACGCCGACCCGGAATCCGAGGAAGTAAAGGGCACGGAACGTCATTTGTGGGAAAAGATATACAAGAAAAGCGGACAGGGACGGCGTACAGGCGTAGGCATCACGGCAGAAGGCGACATGCTGGCCGCACTCGGCCTCCGTTACGGCACGCAAGAAGCCACGGACTTTGCCGTGGAAGTACACAAGACCGTGGCCCTGCAGGCATACCGCTCATCGGTACAGATGGCCAAAGAACGCGGGGCGTTTGAAATCTTCGACGCCGAACGCGAAAAGAACAACCCGTTCATCAACCGTTTACGTGAGGCAGACCCAGAACTGTATGAAAACATGGTAAAATACGGACGACGCAACATCGCTTGCCTCACCATTGCCCCGACGGGGACGACCAGCCTCATGACGCAAACCACATCCGGTATCGAACCGGTATTCCTGCCCGTGTACAAACGTCGGCGCAAGGTCAACCCGAACGACCCTGAAGTACATATCGACTTCATCGACGAGACGGGCGACGCTTTCGAGGAATACATCGTCTATCACCATAAGTTCCTCACGTGGATGAAAATCAACGGCTACGACACGGAGAAACGTTACACGCAAGAGGAAATCGATGAATTGGTGGCACGCTCTCCTTATTATAAGGCCACGGCCAACGACGTGGACTGGCTGATGAAAGTCAAAATGCAGGGAGCCATCCAGAAGTGGGTGGACCACAGTATCAGCGTGACGGTCAACCTGCCGAACAATGTGGACGAAGAACTGGTCAATCAACTCTATGTGGAAGCCTGGCGTTCCGGATGCAAGGGTTGTACCATCTATCGCGACGGTTCGCGTTCGGGCGTGATGATTTCCGTGAAGAACGAGAAAAAACAACCGGAACTTCCCTGCAAAAGTCCCGAAGTGACGGAAAAACGTCCGCAGGTATTGGAATGCGACGTGGTACGCTTCCAGAACAACAAAGAAAAATGGGTGGCTTTCGTCGGACTGTTGAACGGCTATCCCTACGAAATCTTCACGGGTATTCAGGACGACGACGAGGGCATCGTCCTTCCGAAAAGCGTTATGAAAGGACGTATCATCAAGAATACGGACGAAGACGGCAACAAACGTTACGACTTCCAGTTCGAAAACAAGAAGGGATACAAGACCACCGTGGAAGGGCTTTCCGAGAAGTTCAACAAGGAATATTGGAACTACGCCAAACTGATTTCCGGTGTGCTGCGTTACCGCATGCCGCTCGAACACGTCATCAAGCTTGTCGGCTCGCTACAGTTGGAAAGCGAAAGTATCAACACTTGGAAAAACGGTGTGGAACGTGCCCTGAAGAAATACATCACGGACGGCACGGAAGCCAAAGGTATGAAATGCCCGAACTGCGGTCACGAATCGTTGGTATATCAAGAAGGATGCCTCATCTGTAAGCACTGCGGCGCCTCCAGATGCGGATAGGCTCTATGAAAGTGAAGAACAGCCGCATCCTGCTGCCCCGCGTACGTTTCTATGCCCACCATGGCGTGGATCCGCAAGAACAACTGACAGGTGCTTATTTCCACGTCGGGATAGAAGCCGACACGGATTTCAACGAGGCTATGCAGACCGACCGGTTGGAGGGCACAGTGAGCTATGCCGACTTATATGAAAGTACCAAGACGGAAATGGACATCCCTTCAAAATTATTGGAACACGTGGCGGGAAGAATCCTTCAAAGACTCTTCGACGACTTCCCTTCCATCAGCCGCATCCGTCTGACCCTGACCAAGGAAAATCCGCCTATGGGGGCCGATTGCCGCGAAGCCGGGGTGGAAATCGAAGCGGAAAGATAAGAACCCGAACATCGGTATGAACTGTTTTTAGACAGAATATCTATGTTTTAGACATAAGAACAAAAGAACAAAAAGCCTTTTAAGACTTGAAAAATATGTTCTTTTGTTCTTATGTCTTAATACCATTTACCCCCTTGTCCTTATGTCTCCTTAATTTTCTGTTCTTATGTCTTTTTGTCTAAATATCATTTTGCCAAATTGTCACTTCCGCCTCCTCAGAATCGCATATTCCGGACATGCAGGCACACACGAAGAAAAAAAACGATTCTCATGCATTTGCAGAAACCCTTTGTGTCACCCCCACCACAACTTTTGCTTACTTCTTGCACAAGAATGAGGCATACAACGCGCAAACAGGCAAGAAGCACGTAAGCCCCAAAGAAGATTCACCTTTCATTGTGCCATCCTGATTTCGACAACTTCCGACCTCCAAATAGAGAAAAAGAGGGCGATTTACGCACTTCCCCACACCGGTTTCTACCCGTCGGCGCACCGTCGGACAGATGTTTTTTCCACATCCTGCGGAGAAAAAAAATGTTTTTTCAGCCCAACGAAAAATTATTTGGCTGTGCTTGACGCCTCAACATCTTTAACAAAGATTAAAATACAACCCAAAATGCAAAAAAACATATAGAAAATAAAGCAAAAATTGTCTGAAAGGTGTTTTTTACGCTGATTTCTTTCTCCCCGAAATCGGTCTTTATCTTTCTTTTTGTCCCAGAAAGCCACATTTTCGTGTCATTTATCTCAAACAAGGTTATCGGAAACTCCTGAAAAACCTCCATACAAACCAAATACCGAGATTGCATTTTTTAAGAATATTTTTCTACACTTATTCTTCCGTTCCACAAGAAATTTTCGTAATTTAGCAGGCAATAACATGAAACAGACACAAAAGAACAAAATCACATAATAAATTATCACCAAAACAATGGAAAACATAGGTTTAGCATTACAACTCATGGTGGTGGGCATGGTTACGGTGTTCATCATCCTTATGATTGTCATCCAGTTGGGCAAATGGCTGATTCAGATAGTCAACAAAATAGCCCCCGAAGAAACGTTGGCTCCGAAACGGAAGCCCGCACCCGGTACAGCCACGGCCATCGACGCCCAGACACTGGCCGTCATCCGGGAGGCTGTCAGCCAAATCACCGGAGGCAAGGGAAGCGTGAGCAAGGTAGAACGCTTATAAGCACAAACAGTCATCGAAATTTAAAAGAAAAACATACAATGGAAAAAAGAGAAGTAAAATTCAGCCTGGTGTTCCGCGACATGTGGCAAAGCGCCGGAAAATACGTGCCGTGCGTGGACCAGTTGGTGAAAGTGGCTCCCGCCATTATCAGAATGGGATGTTTCGACCGTGTGGAAACCAACGGAGGCGGTTTTGAACAGGTAAACCTCCTTTTCGGGGAAAACCCGAACAACGCCGTGCGCCAATGGACGAAACCGTTCCACGAAGCAGGCATCCAGACTCACATGCTCGACCGTGCACTGAACGGCCTGCGCATGAGTCCCGTACCAGCCGACGTACGCCGCCTGTTCTATAAAGTCAAGAAAGCGCAGGGCACGGACATCACCCGTACGTTTTGCGGGCTGAACGACATCCGCAACATCGCACCCAGCATCCGTTACGCCAAGGAAGCCGGCATGATTTCACAGTGCAGCCTTTGCATCACCCACTCGCCTATCCACACGGTGGACTACTACGTGGACATGGCCCGACAGCTTATAGACTTGGGATGCGACGAAATCTGCCTGAAGGACATGGCGGGTATCGGCCGCCCCGAAACCCTCGGTAAAATCTGTGCGGGCATCAAGGCTTACAAGAAAGACATCATCGTGCAATACCATTCCCATGCGGGACCGGGTTTCAACATGGCTTCCATCCTCGAAGTGTGCAAGAACGGATGCGACTACGTGGATACGGCCGTAGCCCCGTTGGCATGGGGTACGGGACACGCCGACATCCTGGCCGTACAGGCCATGCTGAAGGACGCAGGCTTCAAGGTGAAAGAAATCAATATGGCGGCCTACATGGAGGTACGCTCGCAGATACAGGAAATGATGGACGACTTCCTCGGACTCTACTGCAATCCGCTCAACCGTATCAACAACTCCCTGCTCATCGCCCCGGGACTGCCGGGCGGCATGATGGGTTCGCTTATGGCCGACCTGGAGACCAACCTGGAGTCGCTCAACAAATGGAAGGCCAAACACGGGCAAGCCGAACTGACGCAGGACGAATTGCTCGTCAAGCTGTTCGACGAAGTGGCCTACATCTGGCCCAAGGTGGGATACCCCTGCCTCGTGACTCCGTTCAGCCAATATGTGAAAAACCTGGCCTTGATGAACGTCATCCAAATGGAGAAAGGCAAAGAACGCTGGAGTATGATTGCCGACGACATCTGGGACATGATTTTGGGCAAGGCCGGACGCCTGCCGGGCGAAGTGGCACCGGAACTGAAGGCACTGGCCGAAGCGCAAGGACGGAAGTTCTCCGACACCGACCCGCAAGCCAACTATCCGGACGAACTGGACAAATACCGCCAGATGATGGCCGAAAAAGGCTGGGACACGGGACAAGACGACGAGGAACTCTTCGAGTATGCCATGCACCCGTCGCAGTATGAGGCTTACAAGAGCGGCAAGGCCAAACAGGACTTCCTGGCCGACCTGCAAAAGAGACGCGAGGCTGCCGCCGCACCGGCCGGCGCAGGAAGCGCACCGGCACAGCCTTCTACCGTTACCGTCACCGTGAACGGACAATCTTACAAGGTGGACATCGCCTACGGAGAACAAGCCGCACCGGCCCAGACATCTGCCGCGCCGACGGCACAACCCGCCGCAGCCACGGGCGAAGGCGAAGACATCCCGGCTCCGTTGGAAGGCAAGTTCTACCGCGTGAAAAACACGGAAGAAACGCCAAAGCAACCGGGCGACCGTGTAAAAGCGGGCGATATCCTGGGTTATATCGAGGCTATGAAGACCTATAATGCCATCCGTGCCGAATTCGACGGCACCATCACGGCCATCTTGGTCAACTCCGGCGATGCCGTGGAAGAAGACGACGTAATCATGAAAATAGCCAAGCAGTAAATTATGGAACAGTTAACAGATATATTCAACAAACTATACCAGATGACGGCTTTCAGCAATATCATTGCCGACCCGTCGTTCCTCATCATGTATGCGCTGGCTTTCGTCCTGCTCTACTTAGGTATAGTGAAAAAGTACGAACCGCTGTTGCTCGTGCCTATCGCGTTCGGGGTGTTGCTGGCCAACTTCCCGGGCGGCGAGATGGGGGTCATACAAGCGGACTCGCAAGGGATGGTCACGCTGGCCAACGGCAGCAAAGCCAACATCTGGGAAATGCCGTTGCACGACATCGCCCATGAATTCGGCCTGATGAACTTCCTCTATTACATGCTCATCAAAACCGGTTTCCTTCCGCCCGTCATCTTTATGGGAGTGGGTGCTCTGACCGACTTCGGCCCGATGCTGCGCAACCTGCGCCTGTCCATCTTCGGAGCCGCCGCCCAATTCGGCATCTTTGCCGTGTTGCTGGTAGCCATCCTGATGGGTTTCACACCGCAGGAAGCCGCCTCGCTCGGTATCATCGGTGGCGCCGACGGCCCGACGGCCATCTTCACGACCATCAAACTGGCTCCCCACCTGCTCGGTCCCATCGCCATTGCAGCCTATTCCTATATGGCGCTCGTTCCGGTCATCATCCCGTTGGTGGTGAAACTGACCTGCACGAAGAAGGAGCTGATGATTAACATGAAGGAACAGGAAAAATTGCATCCGTCTACCACGGAAATCAAAAACCTGCGTGTCCTGAAAATCATCTTCCCGATTGCCGTCACGACGGTAGTAGCCTTGTTCGTCCCCACGGCAGTGCCCCTCATCGGTATGCTGATGTTCGGTAACCTGCTGAAAGAAATCGGTGCCGACACCTCGCGCCTGTTCGATGCGGCTTCCAACTCCATCATGAACGCGGCTACCATCTTCCTGGGCCTCTGCGTAGGCGGTACCATGACCGTGGATGCGTTCCTCAACATGCAGACGATAGGCATCGTCGTGGGCGGTTTCCTCGCCTTTGCGTTGTCCATTGCTTCCGGTATCGCCATGGTGAAAATCTTCAACCTGTTCAGCAAGAAGAAAATCAATCCGCTCATCGGTGCCACCGGGCTGAGTGCCGTACCCATGGCCAGTCGCGTTTGCAACGAAATCGCCACCAAATATGATGTGAAGAACCATGTGTTGAACTACTGCATGGCCTCCAACATCTCCGGTGTCATCGGGTCAGCCGTGGCAGCCGGCGTGCTGATCTCCTTCTTGGGATAAGACAGTTGCAAACCGGATAAACAAAGAAGACAGAAGAACATAAGGATAAGATTTTGTCCTTATGTTCTTCTGTCTTTAAAAGAAGTAAAATCAAAGATGTATCACCTCCACTCACATCGGCAACCCAACAGATTAAAAAACGGGTTATTCTGTTTCCGTATGCTCCGAACCATTTTGCTTTTTAACCCGTTTTACAGTATGCTTTATTTTACCAATCAAAAAGTTGAGTTCTAAAGTAGACTCTGTTTCTGCCGTTTCCAAGTCGGGCATCACTATATCTGAAAGCATCTCACCGAAATGTTTCATTTTAGATTGCTGTACGTGGCTGTCTGTTTCCTGATGCAAAGTACGAAGTTCCCGTTTCAGTTGACGTACATTGGCAAATGTTTCTATTATAGCAAACGTCGCATTCACAGCCTTCTTGCTTTTCAATATAGTAGCCAACATATACAATCCTCTCTCCGTGAATACGGCAGGCAAGACACGACTTTTAGACGATATTTTTGCGGTCGGATTTTTCGACCGCAAAAATATCATTTCCTCACGTGTCAACCGAAACATGTAAGTGGACGGGAACTTATCCGGATTATTTTTTATGCTGCAAAGTATTCCTATCCATTTCCATTTTTTATGTCAGTCCTGATAATACACCCTCTTCACCCGGGCACTGACTCCCGTCAGGATTTCGTAGGGTATCGTACCCACAGCATCGCTCAGCACCGTCACCGGCAGATCATCGCCGAAGATGATGGCGGTATCGCCCTCACGGCAATCTATGTCCGTCACGTCTATCATGCAGACATCCATGCAAATGTTGCCCACATACGGGGCACGCCGTCCGTTGACCAGACAATACGCACGGCCGCAACCTAATTTGCGGTCCAAGCCGTCGGCATAACCGATGGGCAGGGCTGCAATCCGACTGTCACGCGTCAAACGCCCTTTGCGGCTGTATCCCACAGTATCTTCCTTCGGCACTTCGTGTATCTGGAGAATCGTGGTTTTGAGCGTACTGATATTATGGAGAATCTCATTATTCCGGGAATTGATACCGTAGAGCCCCAAACCGAGACGTACCATCTCCAAATGACGATCCGGGAAATGTTCAATCCCCGCACTGTTGCAGATATGACGCAGAATCTTGTGACTATAAGCCTGCTGAAGCTGCGCACTGCCTTTCAGGAACAATTCATACTGACGGGCGGAAAAGGCATCGAAATCGTCGCTGTCGCTCCCGACGAAATGGGAAAATACGGAACGGGGAATCACAGCCGACTGGCGTTTCAACCGCTCCACCAGCAACGGCATATCCTTTTCCGGGTCGAACCCTAACCGGTGCATGCCCGTATCTAATTTCACATGGATGGGAAAATGGGTCACCCCTTCTTTCTCCGCCTCGTGAATCAAAGCCTCCAACAAACGGAAGCTGTACACCTCCGGTTCAAGGTCGTACTCGAACAAGGTCGGGAAACTGCTCATCTCCGGATTCATAATCATGATATTCGCCGTAATGCCGGCCTTCCGCAGGTCCACGCCTTCGTCGGCCACGGCCACGGCCAGATAATCCACCTGATGATCCTGAAGGGTTTTGGCAATCTCCACAGCACCGGCCCCGTAAGCCGACGCCTTTACCATACATACCATCTTCGTCTCCGGCTTCATGAAACTGCGGTAATAGTTCAAATTATCCACTACGGCATTCAAATTAACCTCCAATGTCGTTTCGTGCACCTTCAAGGCCAAGTGTTCCGTCAAAACGTCGAAACGGAAAGACCTTGCCCCTTTGATGAGAATCACTTCGTCGTGCAACGTGTCCAATACCCCGCTGCCCAACAATTCATCCGTTGAACGATAAAAACACGCCTCCATGCCGAACAGACCTTGTACGGCAGACAAGCACGGACCGACTCCTATGAACTTCTCCACACCGCGCATAGCCACCAAACGGGCCACGCGGCCATACAAATCCTCAGGCGCACCGCCAGCCTGCTCGATATCACTCAAAATCAACGTACGTTTCCGCCCCGCACAATCGGGACGACGGTTCATGAAGTCGAGGGCGATATCCAAAGAATTATAATCCGAATTGTAACTGTCGTTAATGAGCGTACAACCCGATCGGCCTTCTTTCACCTCCAGGCGCATGGCCACCGGTTCGAGTACGGCCATCCTTGCGGCAATCGTCTCGGGACTCATCCCCAAATGCAAGCATACGGCCAGGCAGGACACGGAATTGGCCAACGAAGCCTCGTCGATAAAAGGAATAGAACAAGCAGCCTCCTTACCTTTATATATATAGGACACAACCGTCTCTGCCTCCCGCTTTTCCACCGATGCGATATATAAAGGTACATCGCGCCGCTGCCGCGACCATGCAATGTATTCTCCTTTGAAAGCCGAACGGTTGACGCAACCGGCTACGCGCGCATCGTCCATATCGTACACCAGGACTTTGGCATCCTTGAACAACTTCAACTTCTCCAAACACTTTTGCTCATACGAAGTGAAATTCTCCTGATGCGCATCGCCCAAGCAAGTAAAAACCCCTATGGTCGGCTGAATCACCGACTGCAAAGCTTCCATCTCTCCCGGCTCGGAAATTCCGGCCTCAAAAAGCCCTACTTCGCTTCTCTCATCCAGATTCCATACGGACAAAGGCACTCCGATTTGGGAATTGTAGCTCCTCGGCGAACGGGTGACGTTCTTTTCAGGGGACAACAACTGGTAAAGCCACTCCTTGACCACGGTCTTCCCATTACTTCCGGTTATACCCACCACCGGAATGTCGAAGGCCTCGCGATGACGTTCGGCCAAGCGTTGCAAAGCTTTCAGCGGACTGACCACTTGCAGGAAATTGGCATCGGGACAGGATGTCATGTCTTCCGGCAAACGACTGACCACAAAAGAACGTACCCCCCGACGATAAAGTTCGGGAATATAACGGTGCCCGTCGTTGCGACGGCTTTCCAACGCAAAAAACAAAGTATCTTCAGGGAAACACAAAGAACGGCTATCCGTTAGAATCCACCGGACTTCCACTGCTTCGCTACCCCACAAATGAGCGCCGACGAGCGAAGCTATTCTTTCTAATGTATAAGACATAATCCTCAATATTTTAGCAGATCTTTCAATCTTCCGTACTCGGTTGTATCGGCTAATTTCGGGTATTTTTCAGTAAGTCGTTCCATCTTTAACATAGTTTGACGCAGGAAGTCCCGATAAGCCGCCGATTCCGGATGCAGCGGACGGTGGGACAAAGCCTTGGTCACGGCCTCCCATTCCGCCATGAAGCTTCGTGTTTCCGCCGGGAAACAGACTTCCGAGAAACGTTCCCAAATATACTCTACCGCCACCTCGGACGGATGCAGCATGTCTGCCGCATAAAACCGGTAATCCCTCAACTCATCCAGCACGATTTCGTAAGCCGGGAAATAGAAGCAACGTCCCTCGTGCGCACGACATATCCCGTCTACGGCCAACAACAGCACGGCTTTCCCCAACCGGCTGCCATGGAAACCATATTTGGCGTAACGGTAGGGACTGACCGTAAAAACGATTTGCAGGGACGGATTGACCTGCCAAAGAGCCTCCAATGCCTCTCCGAGTACCTCCTTCGCCCCCTCCACGTCCAACTGTTCTTCCGTAAACCGCGCCCCGGGCTGCTTATGGCAATTCGCAACCACCCGCCCGTTGTCATTCAGACGGTAATAACGGTTCGTACCTAAAGTAAGGAACAGTACTTTCAGCGACCTGAACCGGGCAGCTTCTTCACGGCGCACGTTTTCCAGACGGGCACGGCATTCCTCACGGTTCTCCGCAGAAAAGGAACTGTCATTCAACCAACTGTGCCACAGTCCTCCCGATTCGAAAAAAATATCCTCGGGCAACGGCTCCACGGTAGCCATCGCCCTGCACCACGCGGCTATACTCAACGGATTGTACAATACCCCGAACGGATTGGCATGCGCATCCAGTCCCGACTGCACCATACGCCGGCCGATATGGTCGGCAAAGCAAGACCCCAACAGGGTAAGCCCGTCTCCGGGATGGATATGCAATCCCTTCATCTCAGTTTCTACTGTGGTACGAAACTTCATATCTCACATTCGTTAAATGTCAAAACGGTATTTTTTCCTGCAAAAGTAAGCAAGATATATGAAATTATGCTAATTTTGCATGAACTAAATCAAGCTGATGACAAACAAAAATACATATAACCTTTTGTCGCAAATCAATATCCCGGCCGACTTGCGCCGATTGCCCATAGACAAATTGCCGCAAGTATGCGAAGAACTGCGCCGCGACATCATCGACGAGCTGGCAGACAATCCGGGACATTTCGCTTCCAGCTTAGGCGTCGTGGAGCTGACGGTCGCTTTGCATTATGTGTACGACACGCCTTACGACCGCATCGTATGGGATGTCGGACATCAGGCATACGGCCATAAGATACTGACAGGACGCAGGGAACGTTTCTCGACCAACAGGAAGCTGCACGGGCTGAAACCTTTCCCCTCTCCTTCCGAAAGCGAATACGACACGTTCACCTGCGGACATGCTTCCAATTCCATCTCCGCCGCTTTGGGCATGGCGGTGGCCTCGGCCAATCAGGATGAAAAAAGAAGGCACATCATTGCCGTCATCGGCGACGGTTCGATGAGTGGCGGTCTGGCTTTCGAAGGACTGAACAATGCTTCTTCTACCCCGAACGACATTCTCATCATCCTGAACGACAATAATATGAGCATAGACCGCAGTGTGGGAGGAATGAACCATTATTTCCACCAACTCCACACCAGCAGCCTCTATAACCGCCTGCGTTTCGCCGCTTCCCGTAAATTATTCAACTGGGGTTGGCTCAACGAGGACCGCCGGAAGCAACTCATCCGTTTCAACAACTCGCTGAAATCGCTTATCAGCAACCAGCAGAACGTATTCGAAGGTATGAACATACGCTACTTCGGCCCCAGCGACGGTCATGACGTCATCGAACTGGTGCATACACTCCGGGTCCTGAAAGACATGAAAGGTCCTAAACTTTTTCATATACACACCGTCAAAGGCAAAGGATTCAAACCGGCGGAGAAGGCGGCAGACATCTGGCACGCACCGGGCAAATTCGACAAGGAGACCGGCGAACGCATACAGACGGACACGAGCAACCTGCCTCCACGTTACCAAGACGTCTTCGGACAGACCTTACTCGAACTGGCCCGGATGAACCCGAAAATCATCGGGGTGACGCCTGCCATGCCGTCGGGATGCTCGATGAATGTCCTGATGAAGGAGATGCCGGACCGGGCTTTCGATGTAGGTATCGCCGAAGGACACGCCGTCACCTTCTCCGGCGGCATGGCGCAAGACGGCCTCATCCCGTTCTGCAACATTTATTCCTCCTTTGCCCAACGAGCCTATGACAATCTCATCCACGACATTGCGATAGAACGCCTTAATGTGGTGTTATGTTTAGACCGCGCAGGACTGGTGGGTGAAGACGGTCCCACGCATCATGGAGCATTCGACTTGGCCGCACTCCGTCCCATCCCCAACCTCATCCTGTCTTCCCCACTCAACGAGAAAGAACTGCGCCTGCTCATGTACACGGCACAGCTCCCAGACCAAGGCCCGTTCGTCATCCGCTACCCGCGCGGACGGGGTGTGCTGACCGACTGGCAATGTGATTTTGAAGCCATCGAAGTGGGGAAAGGACAACTTCTCAAAGAAGGAAAAGACATCGCACTGCTTTCGTTAGGGCCCATCGGCAATACGGCGGCAGAGGCCATCCGCCTGTTCGAGCAGCAACAGGCACAAGAAGGGCATCCTCTCACGGTAGCCCATTATGACATGCGTTTCCTCAAGCCGTTGGATGAAAACATCTTACACAAAGTTGGAACGCATTTCTCCCGAATCATCACGATAGAAGACGGAGTCATCCGCGGAGGATTAGGGTCCGCCGTATTGGAATATATGTCCGACCACGGTTTCTTCCCTAAAGTAACACGGATGGGACTGCACGATTATTTCGTAGAACACGGCACGGTGGAACAACTACGGCAAATCGTCGGAATCGACCGGGATGCCATTGTATCACAACTCCGTTCCATTTCACAAAAGTAAATCCATGAAGATTATCATTGCCGGTGCCGGGGCTGTAGGCACACATTTAGCACAACTCTTAGCCAAAGAGAGCCAGAATATCACGTTGATAGACGAAAGCGAAGACAAACTTTCAAAAGTCGCCGACAACGTAGACCTCATGACCCTCAATGTAAAACCGACTTCTATCAGCGGCCTGAAAGAAGCCGGAGCCGCCCATGCCGAATTGTTCATCGCCGTCATGCCCGACGAAATGAAAAATATCACCTGTTGCATGCTGGCCCATACACTGGGAGCGCAGAAAACAGTAGCCCGTATCGACAATGCGGAATACTTGGACGAAGAATACAAAACCTTTTTTAAAAACATGGGAATCAGCTCCCTCATCTTCCCGGAAATACTGGCCGCACGGGATATCATAGAAGGCATCAAACACAGTTGGGTCAGACAGTGGTGGGAAGTGCACGACGGGGCACTCGTCATGCTGGGCATCAAGTTGCGTGAAACTGCTGAAATCCTCAACATCCCGCTGAAAATACTGTGCGGCCCGGACACTTGCTACCATGTCGTGGCTATCAAACGAGACGACATGACCATCATTCCGAACGGCGATGCCACGCTCCAACTGGGCGACATCGTGTATTTCATGACCACGAAGAAATACATTCCTTACATCCGCAAGATTGTAGGTAAAGAGCATTATGAAGACGTGAAAAACGTCATGATTATGGGAGGCGGACGCACGGCCATGCACACCGCCCTGAATGTCCCAGGGTACATGGAAGTGAAAATCATAGAAAGCGACCCCGCCCGCTGCAACGAGCTGAACGAGGCTTTAGGAGACAGCGACGTGATGGTTATCAACGGAGACGCACGTGACTCTTCGCTACTGATTACGGAAGGCATACAGCACACACAAGCTTTCGTGGCCCTGACCGGACAAAGCGAAAGCAACATTCTGGCTTGCCTTACAGCCAAACGGCTGGGAGTGCGGAAAACCGTGGCGTTAATAGACAATCTGGACTATATTTCCATGGCCGAAAGATTGGATATCGGCACCATCATCAACAAAAAGACGATTGCCGCCAGTCATATTTACCAGATGATGTTGGATTCGGACGTTACCAACGTGAAATGCCTGACCGTGGCCGACGCCGATGTGGCTGAGTTTGAAGTAAAAGCCGGAGCCAGGGTCACCAAGAAACCCGTGAAAGACCTCGGCCTTCCCACCGGAGTTACTATCGGCGGACTGGTACGTCGCGGCGAAGGTATGCACGTAAACGGTATGACCCAAATTCAGGAAGGCGACAGTGTGGTCGTGTTCTGCCAAAACATGTTCATTAAGAAGCTGGATAAATATTTTGCGTAGTCCCGGCATCCATGCGGTCTAACAAACGCCGGATGTCCCGTTCAAGCAATTTATAAGGCGGTGCATCCTTAAAGCCTACATTCTTCCGAAGCATGTCTTCCACGGAATTCTGGCTATGTTGGTAACACGACAATTCGTTTTGCCGCTGTGTGTCGTGCTCGGCCAAATTACGGATTTCACGCTCACGTTCTTTACGCAGCAAAATACAAACAGGATCCAGCAAAGGAGAAATCACGTTGTCGAACAACGTATGTCCCTGAATATACAAATAAGTCGTCTCCGGAGTGACCCCCAAATCCAATAGTTCCGTCTTCAACCTCTCGTAATCTTTCTTCGCCTGTGGAAAGTGGCGTTGCAACCAAGCTATCTTCCGGTTGACCCTCCGCCGTACAAGTTCCAACGTCTGTTCGGGATGGTACACATTAATATCACTGAAACTCACATGATTGCCAAACTCCGTCAAAGTAAACTCCCGGTAATGGTTCCGTCGGTATACCCAAACCGACCATACGAACAACGGCCAGATGATTTGGGAATACTCTTGCATGAAACTCTCAAAATCTACAATCTGACGGTCGTTGAGCGTGGCCATCACACAGACACGGTGCAACGTCGACGCATAACACTGGTAATTCTCGATGGCGTATGCGTAAGTATGGAACACGAAAGGATTTTTGTTAATCAGCCGTGAGGTCGGCGTGGCCCCCTGCAACAAATAATCGTAGTCTGCATCGACGCAGGCTATCATATAATTTCCCAGTTGAGGGCCGAGCTTGTTCGTCAACACCAGTTTTTTCCCTTTGCCCAACGTACTGCGGGAAGGCAGCATGATTTCAAAATAACGGCTGTCATCCTCGAAATCATCCAATACGGTCCGCCAGAAGAACACATCGTCGTAACTTTCCACATACACCACGATTTTCCGCCGTGCCGTTTTGGGTTTCAACCTCTGCGCCGCTCCCAGATACAAAGAAGTCAGGTTCTCAGACAATCTCTTGGCCATAACGTTCCCCTCCCTTCCTCAGAAAATTATTGTGTAATGTCGGTCACTTCCGTCACGGCATCCATCCATCCGTTCATGATCATGGCCGGCGAATGCGTCGTCAGGATGATTTGGACATTCGGATTCAACTGACGTATCAGCGTAATCAGCTTCTGTTGCCACTCCACATGCAGACTGATTTCCGGTTCGTCCATGAAAAGCACGTAAGGCTGACGGTCTTCCACCAATACGGTCAACAAAATCACGAGCATCTGCTTCTCGCCGGAAGAGAGTTTGTAAGGCGAAAGTATCTCACCGAACTGCTCCAGTTGTATTTCATTGCTGCTGCGGACGATTTTCTTTCCGGTCTCGCTGAACAGCTCGTCCACCATATCTTGAAACTGCACCCGGGCCTGAGCCGCCATTTTCGCCTTTTCCCGTGCCTCGGGGTCGCCGCTCGTCAGCAATGCAATCATACGGTTGCCCACATTGACCTGATAGTCCAGGAAACGCCGCTGCAAGAGATAAAGCTGCCAGTCCAGCTCGGTAGCCACCCTGTCATCCGCTAATTTTTCCAACAAATTGCTGTGGACCAAAGGACGGTCGAAGCTCCGCACCACATCGAACCTTACCGTCACGGCGTCTGCCGGTTCGTATGTCAGTTTCACATCGGGCTTGGCCGGACATCCTTCTTTGACCACCTGCAAAAGCCTTAATATCACTTTGTTCAGAATCGTACTCTTGCCGACCCCGTTCACACCGCTCAGGATATTCACCTTACGGTTCAATTCCCACACGATATGCTTCTGCCCGCTCCAAAGCGAGTCGATCTCGATACGCCGTATGTACTCACCTATCTTATCCATAGTCTGCGTTTTTCAGAATCCTTCTTAGCCGAAGATAGCGAACGGTCATGCCGAATCCTATCTTCGCCTTAGCAAAGATAAGTGTTCCCATAGAAAGAAGCAACGGAAAGATGCTAAAATTTGTGATGAAAGCACTAACTTTGCAGTTGTTTTTCCGATACATGTAATTTCAAGAAAGATGTATAAAGATAAAAACCTGACAGGCCACCTTTGTATGTTTGCGGCCTGTGCGGCTTGGGGACTGATGTCACCTTTAGGCAAAGATGCCATGGCACATGGCATCAGCGGATTGGCATTGGTAAGTTTCCGGGCGGTCGGCGCAGCTTTATGCTTTTGGCTCACTTCCCTTCTCGGCCGACATAAAGAAGATGTCGCTCCCCGGGACTTACTGATGTTTTTCTTTGCCGGTATGCTGGCCATCGTGTTCAACCAATGTTGCTTTACGATAGGGCTATCCCTGACATCCCCGGTCAACGCCAGCATCGTCACCACCACCCTTCCCATCGTGACCATGATTTTGGCCGCCCTGTTCCTGAAAGAACCAGTGACCAACAAAAAGGTCTTGGGGATTTTTTGCGGAGCCATCGGCGCCCTGCTGCTCATTTTAGGCAACGGGCACGCAGCCCAGAAAGGCAACGGCAACCTGACAGGCGACCTGCTGTGTCTTACCGCCCAATGCAGCTTTGCCGTCTACCTGACCATATTCAAGAAACTAATACAAAAATATACCGTGGTGACTTGTATGAAATGGATGTTCACTTACGCCACCATCGTCATCCTGCCTTTCACTTATAAGGACCTGGCCATACTGCCATGGGCTGAAATCCCGGCAACCACTTGGTTTGAAACGGCCTTTGTCGTCTTCGTGGCTACTTATCTGGCTTATATCATGATGATGACAGGACAGAAACTGCTGCGCCCCACCATCGTGAGCATGTACAACTACGTGCAACCCATCGTGGCCTGTATCGTCAGCGTAGCCACAGGGTTAGGAGTATTCGGATGGAGTCAGGGGGCAGCCGTCCTTTTGGTTTTCGGAGGTGTATGGTTGGTCACCCAAAGCAAAAGCCGTGCCGACCTGAAAACAGAACATCCATCCCATACCGATCCCGAATCCTGAACCGCCATGACTGCATCATCCATCTTATGGCTCCAACAGCAACGCCACCTGCTCGAGCTGGAATACGAATACGAAAAGGCGCAGTTCCGCGCCCAAACGGAAACGACCGGAGTAACCCGTAAAATCAAACAAGGACTATGTTGGTATCCGCTCTGCTTAGGACGAAGTTACTACAACTCGCTCAACCAATTAGTCATCGAGGTGGAACGCACGGAATACACGGACACGGACCACGGGTTCGAACCGGGAAAACAAGTATGCTTCTTCACTCAAGACGCTTCCGGGGACTTACGACGAAACGGACACGGCGGTCAACTGCATTATTTCCACTTCACCGGCACCGTAAGTTTCGTGGACGGCAACAGGATGGCGGTAGCCCTGCCGGACATGGAAGCCCTTTCGCATCTGAGGGAAGACGGGCGCATCGGCGTACAACTCTACTTGGACGAGACTACCTACCGCCTGATGTTCGAAGCCCTGGACCGGGTGAGTGCCGCACGGCACGGCCGCTTGGCCGAACTGCGCGACATTTTTCACGGCACAGCGCAGGCCGGACATTTCTCCTTCCAACCGATACGTTTCCCTTGGCTGAACCCCACGCAAGAAACTGCCGTCAACGAAGTGTTGCGTGCCAAAGACGTGATGATCGTGCACGGCCCTCCGGGAACGGGCAAGACCACTACCCTTGTGGAAGCCATCTACGAGACGCTCCACCGCGAAAGCCAAGTATTGGTATGTGCCCAAAGCAACATGGCCGTAGACTGGATTTCGGAGAAACTGACCGACCGGGGTGTGGCTGTGCTGCGCGTGGGCAACCCTTCGCGCGTGAATGACAAGATGTTGTCGTTCACCTACGAACGGCGTTTCGAAGCACATCCTTCTTACCCCTCGCTTTGGGCCATCCGCAAAGCCATCCGCGACCTGTACGCCCACCGCCCGTCGTCGGGCCGTGAAGCCTTTCACCAAAAGGTAGCCCGCCTGCGCGACCGGGCTACCGAACTGGAAATCGCCATCAATGAAAGCCTGTTCAACGAAGCGCGGGTCATTGCCTGCACGTTGGTAGGCAGTGCCAACCGCGTACTGGCGGGTAAGAAATTCCCGACCTTGTTTATCGATGAAGCCGCCCAAGCCCTCGAAGCTTCCTGTTGGATTGCCATCCAAAAGGCCGGACGCGTTATCCTGGCCGGCGACCATCGCCAACTTCCTCCCACCGTGAAATGTCCCGAGGCCCTGAAGGGCGGACTGGACCGCACGCTGATGGAAACCATTGCCGCCCAACATCCTTCTGCGGTCAGCCTGCTCCGCACGCAATACCGCATGAACGATACCATCATGCGCTTCTCCAGCGAATGCTTCTACGACGGAAAGGTGGAAAGTGCCCCGGAAGTGAAATACAGGGGCATTCTGGACTGGGACACGCCGATGGAATGGATAGACACGGCAGACGAGGAACAGACTGCCCCATACCTGACGGAAGAACCTTCCGGCGCAGTGTGTGCACCGGCTCTCCCGGCGGTTGAGGTACCCGACTTCGGAGAAACCCGCAATCCGGACAGCACCAGCCGCTCCAATCCCGAGGAGGCACGGCTCACCCTGAACATCCTGAAAGCCTATTTCCAAAAGATAGGCAAGGAAAGGATATTGGCGGAACGCATCGACACCGGTATCATATCCCCTTACAAAGGCCAAGTGCAACTGTTGCGCGCCTTACTCCGCCGGGATGCCTTTTTCAAACCCTACCGCCACCTGCTGAGCGTAAACACTGTAGACGGATTCCAAGGGCAGGAACGCGACGTCATCCTCATTAGTCTGGTGCGGAGCAACGAGAACGGACAAATCGGCTTCTTGCACGACCTGCGCCGTATGAACGTAGCCATCACGCGAGCTCGCATGAAACTTATTCTCGTAGGCAACAGCCATACGCTATGCCGTACACCATTCTATAAACTGCTGCACGGCTACATTAAATCATTAGACGCCCAATGATTTCCCCGCTCCCACGAGGATACTAAAAACCGCCTGTTATCCTCACGACAACAGGCGGTCCAACCTTAACTAATCAAAATATACTTTCCCATACGGAAAGCCTATTTCATTCGATTCTCCACTACTTCCCAATTAATGATCTGCCACAAAGCTGCGATATGGTCGGCGCGCCGATTGCGATAGTCTACGTAGTAGGCATGCTCCCAGACATCGAATCCCAACAAGGGCACATAGCCCATCGTCACAGGATTTCCGCCATTAGGGCATTGTACGATAACCAATTCGCCTTTCTCGTTTTGTGCCAGCCAAGCCCAACCCGAACCGAATAAACCGGTGGAGGCTGCCGCCATCTTCTCCTTGAATTCGTCAAAGCTTCCGAATGCAGTCCGGATGGCCTTGTCTAACTTGCCTTCCGGCACTGCCGGGCCTCCAGCCCCCACCGGACGGAACTGTTCAAAATACAGTGTATGGTTGAGCACCTGGCCCGCATTGTTAAACAACGGACCGGCCGGTGCATGGCGTACGATTTCTTCCAGATTCATCTTTTCATACCCGGTGTCTTTCACCAACGTATTCAACGTATTCACGTATGCCTGTAAATGCTTGCCATAGTGATAATCTATGGTTTCCTTGCTGATAACAGGTTCTAAAGCATTGGTCTCGTAGGGTAATTGAGGCAGCGAAAATACGGCCGTCATAGAAGTGATAATAATTTGCGTCAACATGATTTCTTCATTTTTTAATTAATATATTTGGTTTAGTATGCTTCCTTTCCATCTCTCACATATCCGGGAATCTCATATCACAAAGGTATGTTTAATTTTTCACAAGAACAAACTTTTCACTTCATATTTTCCCAAAATTATATTTTGAGAAGAAATATGGATTTTCAGCCGCATAAAATACAGCTTTATTATTTTTTGTGTACATTTGTTCACTGATTCTAAAATATCAAGTTTATGGACTTTAAAGAAATCTGCAAGGCACGTTATTCCGTGCGTGCCTACAAGCCGGACGCCATTCCGGCAGAAAAAATGGATTATATCAAAGAATGCACGCGTCTGGCCCCCTCGGCAGTCAACAAGCAGCCGTGGAAATTCATCCTCTTCACCGGCGAAGACGACCGCGCACGCATGCAGCAATGCTACGACAAGGAATGGTTCCGCGAGGCTCCGGCTTATATCTTGGTCTGCGAAAACCACGGGGCGGCCTGGACACGGCGGTATGACGAGAAAAACCATGCCGACATCGACGTGGCCATCGCCATAGAACATTTGTGCCTGGCGGCAGCCGAACAGGGGTTGGGCACCTGCTGGGTGTGCAACTTCCGCGTGCAACTCTGCCAAGAGCTTTTCAAACTGCCCGAAGAGTGGTATCCGGCGGCCATCATCCCCATCGGCTATCCGGCCACACCGGACATCCCTGAAAAGACACGTAAGGCGACGGCCGAAATATGGGAAGACCGCTAAGACCGGTCCAAGGGCATAAAGATTTACAAACGCCTCCCGCGGGAGGGCTGAAAAACAACATGCTGAAAACAAAAAATCAATCTCAGCCAAACGATTTTTCATTCGGCTGAGATTGATTTTTCATTTGGCGCAAAGAAATTCACGACTCTGCGCAAAACATTAAACCCCTGAATGACAATCTTATACAGAATCGCATTCAGGGGTTTCGCTTTTCATCCGGAAACCTTACAAGAAAAGTTCCCGAAAATATTCCTTACGCCACCTTTTCGAGCTTCTTCATGATGGAGAAAATGAACAGGGCTGAAAGCAGACAAAGCACGATGAGCACACTCCACACCATCCACAACTCGATGCCGCCCCACAGGTAACCGATAATGGACACCATGTAATTACCGATGGCCGTGGCCACGAACCAGCCACCCATCATCATACCCTTATACTTCGGGGGAGCCACTTTCGACACGAAAGAAATACCCATGGGCGACAACAATAACTCGGCAAACGTCAAGACAAGATAAGTGGAAATGAGCAGGTTGGGCGAAACCAAGTTGACATCGGCACCCTGTGCCAACGCATCGGGCGTAGGCAGCCCCATGGAACCGAATGCCATGACACCGAAACCGCAGGCGGCAATCAGCATCCCCACCCCGATTTTACGAGGCGCCGAGGGCTCCTTTCCTTTCTTGGCCAAGAAACCGAATATCGCCAACGAAACCGGCGTCAAGGCTACCACGAAGAATGGATTGAACTGTTGGAAAATCTGCGGCAGGATTTCCACCGTACTTTCCTGATTCGCATACTGCACGCCCAACGTGGCCACAGCAGCCAAAGCAACCAAGCCGGAAACCAACTTGCCACGCCCGGTCTTGCTTTGGAATACGGAAAACATGGAATATACCAAAGCGATAAGCAGCACCAGATTGAACACGTTAAACGTCATGCCTAGCAAACCCGAAGCCGACGCCTGCGTATAATCGCGCGCGAAGAACGTAAGCGTCAAACCGTTCTGATGGAAAGCCATCCAGAAGAAAAGCACCACGGCAAACACAAGACAAAGCGCGGTGATGCGTTGGCGCGTCTCGGACGGAGACAGTTCCTCTACAGGTGCATGCCCGTCGGCCGCCGTCTTCGCGTTATAATCGGCATGCTTGAAAGTGCTGCGGAAGCCATAGTATATAAGGATGGATACGATAAGCGAAACGCATGCCACGGCAAAGCCGTAATTGTAAGCTTCGGACAACTTTTCGATGTAACTTTGACAGAAAACAGCCGTATCGCCCGTGAATCCCTGCGCAGCCTTGAGCGATTCCAACGTAGCGGCAGACTGCGCCGTCATTCCCGCCGCATTATCCATATATTGGTGGGCAAGGGCGGGAATCTGTGCATTATAAGTGAAGCCGTTCATGCCCAACACGTAGTTGGTCATCTTGGTGGCCGCTGTGGGGGCAAACAGTGCACCGATGTTGATGGCCATGTAGAAGAGGCTGAACGCCGTGTCGCGCTTGTCCTTGTACTCAGGAGCGTCGTAGAGGTTTCCGACCATGACTTGCAGGTTGCCTTTGAAAAGCCCCGTGCCGCAAGCAATCAATGCCAACGCACCGAACATCATGGATTTACCGGCCACATTCGCACCCGTCGGGATGGCCAGCAACAGGTAACCGATGAACATGACGAAGACACCGAGCGTAACCATCTTGCCGAATCCGTATTTGTCGGCCAGCATTCCACCAAAAAGCGGCATAAAATAAACCGCCCCGAGGAACACACCGAAAATGGTGGATGTCTCGCCGGCGGAATATCCGAACTTCGCCTGTAAAAACAACGTAAAAATGGCCAGCATCGTGTAGTAACCGAAACGCTCGCCCGTATTGGCCAGCGCCAATGCATAAAGACCCTTAGGTTGACCTTCGAACATAATTTAAAATGTTTTTAATAGTGAATAAATATATTCGCAAAGATAACACTTAATTTTTGCTTTCCGTCCCATTTTGAGGCTTTAGTATCGTTTTTACCCCATATCCCCAAGCATTTTATTCTTTCTGCCGTCCGGAGAGAAACGTTTTTTAGCAAATTATTAGAGTTTGTGACATAAAAGGGCTATCTTTGCACTTCCTAAAAACAATCAGGATATACAATTCCAAAATAATCAGGTTATGAGTAAATTCGAATTCAAGCCGAAACTGTTTCTCGACTTGAGAGGTTACAACAAGGAAAAGCTGACGGCCGACATCATGGCCGGGCTCATCGTCGGTATCGTGGCCCTACCGTTGGCCATCGCTTTCGGTATCGCTTCGGGGGTGACGCCCGAAAAGGGCATCATCACGGCCATCATTGCCGGACTGGCCGTGTCCCTGTTCGGCGGGAGCCGTGTGCAAATCGGCGGCCCGACGGGTGCTTTTATCGTCATCATCTATGGCATCATCCAGCAATACGGCGAAGCGGGCCTGCTCGTGGCCACCGTCATGGCCGGTGTGTTCCTGATTCTGCTGGGCGTATTCCATCTGGGTACCATCATCAAATACATCCCCTATCCCATCGTGGTTGGCTTTACCAGCGGAATTGCCGTGACCATTTTCACGACGCAAATCAAAGACCTTTTCGGACTGACCATCGACAATGTGCCGGCCGATTTTATAGAGAAATGGATCGTGTACATCCGCCACTTCGGCAGCTTGGACGTATGGTCCACCGTCGTGGGTATAGTCAGCGTGGCCATTATCGCCCTCTCTCCCAAACTGACCCACAAGATTCCGGGTTCGCTCATTGCCATCATCGTAATGACCGTGGGAGTCTATCTGCTGAAACAATACGGCATAGCGACGCAAGTGGAAACCATCGGCGACCGCTTTATGATTAAAGCCGAACTTCCGGGCATGAACGTACCCGAACTGAATTGGGAAAGCATCAAACAACTGATGGCTCCGGCCATCACCATCGCCATATTGGGGGCCATCGAATCGCTGCTCTCGGCCACCGTGGCCGACGGCGTCATCGGCGACCATCACGACTCGAATCAGGAATTGGTGGGACAGGGCATCGCCAACATCCTCTCCCCCATCTTCGGCGGTATCCCTGCCACCGGCGCCATCGCCCGTACCATGACGAATATCAATAACGGGGGACGCACCCCCGTGGCCGGCATCGTGCATGCCGTCGTGCTGCTGCTCATTTTCCTGCTGCTCATGCCACTGGCACAATACATTCCCATGGCCTGTCTGGCGGGCGTATTGGTCATCGTGAGCTATAACATGAGCGGTTGGCGGACGTTCAGGGAACTTTTGCGCAATCCTAAGTCCGATGTGGCCGTCTTGCTCATCACTTTCTTCCTCACCGTGATATTCGACCTGACCGTGGCCATTGAGTTCGGACTGGTGCTGGCCTGCCTGTTGTTCATCAAGCGGGTCATGGAAACCACGGAGGTAAACCTTTTTAAGGATGAAATCATCCCTACCGATGCCGACGGCACCGTGATTTCGGAAGAGCATCTGCACATTCCCGACCACACGGAGGTCTACGAAATCAACGGCCCTTACTTCTTCGGCATTGCCAACCGGTTTGAAGAGGTCGTACTACAAACCAAGGAACAGCCTAAGGTACGCATCATCCGCATGCGGAAAGTTCCGTTCATCGACTCTACGGGTATCCATAACCTGACCAACCTGTGCGAGATGAGCCATCGCGAAGGGGTGCACATCATCCTGTCCGGAGTTAATCCGAAAGTGCACGAAGCCCTCAAGAAAAGCGGATTCTATGAACTGCTCGGCAAGAAAAACATCTGCGACAATATCCATACGGCCCTCGAAGTGGCCCGGCATTACCTGAACCGCTGACCCGTTTCTCCGGCCTTGACTAAAAAAACGGCCGCCCTCCCATATATATAATAGGTATATGGAAGGGCGGCCGTAACTTCGGCTATGCCATCTACAACGCAAGCAGTTGTTCACCGTGCGTCTTGGTCTTGACTTCTTTCGGAGAGAAGACCTTCTCAACCACTCCTTCTTCATTAATGATAAAGGTGGTACGGAAAGTCCCCATATACTTGCGGCCATACATGCTCTTCTCTCCCCATACGCCCATCTCATTGACCAACGACTTTTCCGTATCGGCAATCAACGTGAAAGGCAACTCATGTTTCTCTATGAACTTCTTGTGCGAATCTGCACTGTCCACGCTGACCCCGATCACCTCGTATCCTTTACTCTTCAGCGCAGAATAGTTGTCGCGCAAGCTGCAAGCTTCGGCCGTACAGCCCGACGTATTGTCCTTGGGATAAAAATAAAGCACCACTTTCTTTCCACGGTAGTTGCTCAATAAAATCCGTTCTCCTTTTTCATTTACGCCCAGCACCTCGGGCGCCTTGTCTCCTACATTCATATTTTCTTTATTTTCAAGTTAAATATAATCGTCAGTTCAGCATCTTACGATTCACTCGCATTCGTCAATCGTATAGTTCACAAAATCATTGAAGGGCTTCATCAACTCGAAAATCCCGGCCGTACGGTCCAACCAGTTTTCATCACGGAAGAAATCATCCGGCACCGTGTGACAAACGGAGTAATCTTTCGGCCTCAGATAATCCGGATAAGGGAAATCCTTCGGAAAGCCTTTAGGAAGGGTTTTCAAACGAGACTCGCCTATGACGGGAAATGCCGCCTTGAAATCTGCCGCCTCCACAATAGAGCGGAATTCATCCACCTCGTCCACGATGGACTGACGGACAGCTTTCAGTATCGGCGAAGGCAGGCACCATGCCCCACCGGCCAGCAAGCATTCGCCGGGCTGAAGGTGGAAATAATAACCGCTATGCCAGGACTTCTTGCCGCAGGCGTTGATATAGGCTCCGAAATGACGCTTATAAGGCGATTTGTCTTCCGAGAAACGCGTGTCGCGATAAAAACGATACGTACAATCCTTCACCGTAAGGTGGGCCACACTACCGTCAAATATCGCGATACGATGGATAAGTGCCTGCACCATCTCTTCGAAAAGTCCGCGCGCTTCCTCGTACTGCCCTTTGTGTTCTGCAAACCATCCCCGGTCGTTATGCGCCGCCACATCTTTCAGGAAGTCCAATATGCAATCTATCTTTGCTTTCATGTATATCTCTGTTTTTATTTGCCAAAGGTAATATAAAAGCCCATAAAAAACAAAGCAAATGCTGCAACCTGTATAAAAAAGCGGTCATTGATTCAATTATATTACTATTTGACGTATTTATTATCTTCTTTCCCTCTTATAAAAATGTAAATTTACCGCGTCGAAATCTTTGATAACCCTATAGAAACAGGTTTCGCAGCATGATTTTCCGACGGTATGGGGCGGCCGCACTGTACATCAAATCATGCCTGTGGGACTTCATTACAACTTAACCATATAATTTAACAATTAATCACAATGAGAAAAAACACGTTACTCTTTGGAGTATTGTCCCTGTTCGGGGCAAGTCAGGCGATGGCCGACGATTGGGTCATCGAACTCATGAAAAACAACGCATCTCATCTTGAATTAGTCAAAGATGCGAGTTTCGATGTAGGTTACGGCTGCATCGGGAACACTTCGACGGAAACCGTCATCGGTTTGGGGGAAGTGGATTTCGGTACAGACGGAACAAACTACAAAGCCACCGGAGTGGAGTTCGCCCATGGATGGGGCAGCTATGACGAGGAAAAGATTGTAGTCCTCAGTGCCGGAGTCACGGCGGAAGAAGCTGTCCCGTTCAACGAAATGACCGTGACCCGCACTTACGGTTACCATCAGTTTGAACTGTTTGCCGAGAATATGGACAAAGGAGACGGATTCGTCCTTCCCGCCGGTAAACAGAAAGTGTGGCTGACTTTCCGGGCCGGACAAGGCAACCTGCGTTCGGTGAAGTTCTATGAAAACGCCATCTCCGAAGGAATGGAAGGCGTACAGCCTTGGCCCAACCAAGCAGAAGGCTACGGAGACATCACGACTTCCATAGAAGCTGCCGCATTTGAAAGAGCGGTAGAAGTACCGGACAATCCGGAAGAAGACCCTTACAAAGATGCCAAATACGACGAAAATACGGCATGTTGGGGCGGAACAAACGACGGATTCATCGTCAAATCCACCGAGGAAATAGACTTCGGCAACGGAGATTTCCAACAATTAGTGGCCTATATCGGGCACGACGGCGAAAGATACACGGAATACATGGAATTCTATATCGACGAAGTAAAGCCGGAAAATATGGTGGCCAGGACATGGGCAGGTATCAATATACAGGAATGGAACAAGTTCACACCGGTGGCCACTACGTTGAAAGAGGTGACGGGCAGCCATTATCTGTATGTGAAATGGGGCAATGCCACGAACCTCCACCAAATAGATTTGGTCAAAGAACCCGTCTGGTATGAGAATCCGGACTGCGGAGTCGTTTACGACAATGCACAACCGTCGGAGAATGCTGTGGTATTCGTGACCAAAGGTGAGTCCGGAGCTACGGAAGGCGGAGACGTATCGCTGGGCGAAACTGCCTGGAAAATAATCCAGCCCATCAGCGGGGATGCCAAGTGCGAAGGCAGCAACATCGGTTTTACCAAAGCCGGCGTAGTGGTAATGTACCAGAACATAGACTTCAAGAACGGTTACTATAAGGATGTATTCATCAACGCTTCTTGCGACAAGACCTATATCGGCAGCACCACAGAAGAGGCTAATTACTCTTTATACGTAGACTTGGATGACATCGACTGGGCCACCGTGACGAACTTAGACGAGCTGCATAGCGCACTCGAAGGCCGTGAGCCGGTGGCTGTGGTCAGGGCACAAGGTACCGGCGCGTGGAGCAACAAACTCACCACTACCGCCCCGTTAAGCCATGTGGAAGGCATACATAATTTATATGTGGTCTATAATTTGCCCGACAGGGACAATATCGGTGCCAACATCTACGGATTGTATCTGGATCCGGGACAGAACCCGGAAGAGCCTCAACCTGCTACCGGCGACTTGTTCATCCCGCTCATGAAGAGCAATGCGGAAAACATCGAATTGGTGACAGACGCGTCTTTTGACGTGGGATACGGAAATATAGGTAACACCAGCGAAAACACCGTCATCGGATTGGGAGAGGTGGATTTCGGAACAGACGGAAACGCCTATCAGGCTACCGGTGTGGAGTTTGCCAACGGTTGGGGTACGTATGGTGAAGCCAAATACGTCGTACTCAGCGCCGGCGCGACTCCGGAAGAAGCCGTCCCGTTCAATGAAATCAGGGTGGAAAGAACTTTCGGTTATCACCAGTTCGATATGTTTGCCGAAAACATGAAAGAGGAAGACGGTTTTGCACGTCCTACCGGTAAACAGAAAGTATGGCTGACTTTCCGTGTCGGAAATGGAAACTTGCGTTCCGTAAAATTCTACGAAGAAGCTATACCAGAAGAAGAGGAAGGTTTACAACCATGGCCCAGCGAAATGGAAGGATACGAAGAACTGACCACTGTTATCGACGGTTCTGCTCTCGTGAGGGCGGTAGAAGTTCCTGAAAATCCGGAAGAAGATCCCTACAAGGATGCAAAATACAACGAAGAAACGGGATGCTGGGGAAGTACAAACGACGGATTCATCGTCAAATCCAATGAAGAAATAGACTTCGGCAACGGAGAATTCCAACAACTGGTGGCCTATATCGGTCACGACGGTGAAAGATACACGGAATACATGGAGTTCTATATCGACGAAGTAAAACCGGAAAACATGGTGGCCAGAACATGGACAGGCATCAATATACAGGAATGGAACAGCTTTACGCCGGTAGCCACTACGTTGAAAGAGGTGACGGGTAGCCACTATCTGTATATAAAGTGGGGAGATGCCACGAACCTGCAGAAAATCGAATTGGTCAAGGATTCCGTCTGGTTTGAAAATCCGGATTGCGGAGTGGTATATGAGGACGTACAACCTTCTGAAAATGCTGTTATGTTCACCACAACCGGAGAAAACGGTGCCACAGAGGGAACAGACATCAACCAAGGCATACAATGGGAAGTCATCAAGCCTATCAGTGGGGATGCACGATGCGAAGGAAGCAACATAGGTTACACCAAAGCCGGCGTAGTCGTAGCTTACAAAGGCATCGACTTCAAGGACAATTACTATAAAAAGGTTTTCATCAACGCATCCTGTGAACCGTCATACATTGGCAGTACCATAGAAGATGCCAACTTTACGCTTTACACAGACTTGAACGACATTGACTGGGGGAACGTCACCAACCTGGAAGAATTGAATGCCGCACTCGAAGGACGCGAACCCGTGGCCGTTGTCAGGGCACAAGGTACCGGAAATTGGAGCAACAAGCTGATGACAGCCGGTGATTTGGATGACTTAAGCGGAATACACGACTTATACGTAGTCTATAACCTGCCCGACAGGGACAATATCGGTGCCAACATCTATGGCTTGTACCTCGACCCGGGAGAGAATCCCCAAAGTATCAAAGAAAACATATTCCAAGGAAATGGAATAGAAGTACGAGGCCATGGCAACCGTGCCACCATTTATACCGACACGGATACGCATGTCACTGTCTACAGCGTAAACGGAACGACCATAACAAACATGAACGTAAAAGGCGGTGTCACACTCATCGACAACCTTAATTCGGGTATCTATATCCTGAAAGCTACTGACAAGAACGGTAAGACAACCACCAAAAAGTTTATCGTGCAATAAAAAACACCTAACCTTTGGATGCGAGGCGAACATGACCTCGCATCCATTCCCAAAATAACCTTTATGAAAATAAAACACATGATTGCCGCAAGCCTGCTATTGCTCACAGGCATACAGACGGCAAATGCCGTAGAATGGCAGATGAAACAGGGGCCGATGATGACCCCGTGGAGCGAAACCATAGACGTCAACAACATACTCGGCGAATATCCCCGTCCGCAAATGGAACGGGAAGAATGGCTCAACCTAAACGGAGTCTGGGACTTGAGAAAGGCCGTAGAGGGAGAAGCATACCAAGCAGACTTTACGTACGACAAGAAGATTCTGGTGCCTTTCCCGATCGAATCCGCCCTCTCCGGCATCATGGAAGAAAGCGACAACCAATGTTATTGGTACCGGCGAACCCTGACCATACCGGAAAGCATGAAAGGGAAAAACATCCTATTGCATTTCGATGCCGTGGATTGGGAAGCCACGGTCTACGTGAACGGTAAGAAAGTGGGCAGTCACACCGGAGGCTACGACCCGTTCTATTTCGACATCACCTCTGCTTTAACGGACGGAGGCGAACAGGAAATAGCCGTTTATATCCATGACAATACGGGAGCAGAAGGCCAACCTAAAGGCAAACAAGCCTTGAACAAGTGGGGATGCTGGTACACTCCGGTCAGCGGCATCTGGCAGACGGTTTGGCTCGAACCAGTGAATCCGGTACACATCACCCGACTGTCTATCGAACCGGACGTGGACAATTCCTGCTTCAAACTGCAAGTGAACGCCACCGGAGACAGCGAAGCCACTGCCGACATCCGGTTGTCAGACCCAGACGGTAACACTGTGGCTTCATTGCAAGGCGTAGCCACAGGCACCCCATGCACCTTGCCTGTAAACGCTCCGGAACTGTGGTCGCCGGAACATCCCTACCTTTACGACCTCAACATCACACTATCCTCGGGAGGGCAACAAACCGATGCCGTAAAAAGCTATTGCGGCATGCGCAAAATTGAAGTGAAAAACGTAGACGGCACACCGCGTATCTTCCTGAACGGTACACAAATCTTCCAAATGGGACCGTTGGATCAAGGTTGGTGGCCCGACGGACTGTACACGGCACCCAGCGACGAAGCCCTCCTGTTCGACATCAAAGCGATGAAAGAACTCGGCTTCAACATGATACGCAAACACATCAAAGTGGAGCCGTCACGCTGGTACATGCATTGCGACCGTGAAGGAATTCTGGTATGGCAAGACCTGCCCAGTCCGAACCTTCCAGAAGGACACGAAGCCTTCGCAAGGCAAAACTTCGAAGAGGAAGCCGTCCGCATCATAGATGCTTTCGAAAACCATCCGAGCATCGTGCAATGGGTCGTATTCAATGAGGGGTGGGGACAGTTCGATACCGAACGGATGACGCAAGTAGTCATCGACAAAGTCAGCCCGCAAAGTCTTGTCTGCTGTGCCAGCGGATGGAACGATGCCGAAATCGGTGACATAAAGGACTCTCACAGCTATCCTTATCCATCTTGTCCGATCGACCAAAAACGTGCTTGCGTCAACGGCGAATACGGGGGCATCACACTGAAAGTACCCGGACATATCTGGCCAGGCGGTGACTTCGGCTACACGACAGTGGAAACACCGGAAGACTTTACTGTCATGTTCAACGACTTGGCAGACAAAATCAAGGACCATTATTATTATGGGCTTAATGCGGCCGTTTACACACAGTTGTCGGACGTGGAAATTGAGAAAAACGGCATCTACACCTATGACCGGCGCATATTGAAACCATATTCACCCACAGGAGAATTGAAAGATAAAATCTTGGAATGCATCAATATGCCGCAAAGCGACGTAAAGATACAACCCGTCGTATCGACTGCCAAGGAACATAAATACAAATGGAAGTTCATCACCGAAGACAATGCACCTCGCCACTGGTTTGCCAAAGGGTTCGACGACAGCCTATGGCCCAAAGGGACTGCCGCATTCGGAAAGAGTTCATTATGGAATACGCAAGGACTTATCTCCATACCTTGGACCACACCGCAAATTTACATGCGCCGTTGGTTCTACTTGGGCGACGTAACCCAAGAAATGATCGACTGCATGCGCTTCATGATTTACCATGACGACGACATCTTCATCTATATCAACGGAGTTTGGGCTGCCACGAAAAAAGGTTCTGTTTCCAATTACATTCCTTACGACATTTCCGACGAAGCACGCCAGACCCTCAAACCGAACAGTTGGAACCTGATAGCCGTAAAATGTATACAAGGCAGCGGAGAGCAAATCGTAAACGTGGGCATCTCGGCGTTTTCAGCCACAGATTTCCATTATAAAGAGGTGTACGACGAATTCACGAACAAAGACTTTACCGAGTTTCCGGAACCGGGCAATCCGACAGAACCGGTATTTGAAAAAGTGAAATACCCCGTGCCGGACGAGCAAGCGGCCACGGCCATCGTCCGCGGACAGTTCCTCCACTCCACCGACCACTCCGACGCGGCTTGGGGCGACTACGACAACGACGGATTCCTGGAAGTCACTTATTCCGGCAACAACGAACACCAACGGATAACCTCGCGGAAAAAATTCTCCGCCCTGTATGACTATCAAGAAGACGGAACATTCAAGAAGTTGGACAGTCCCTTCGATGTGGTATATTATGCTTGCCCCACATGGTTCGACTACAACAACGACGGCTTAATGGACTTGTTCGTACCCGGAGTAAAATCTATGGACTATGAAAACGACCTCGACGATGTGGTCGCCTACCTGTACGAGAACAAAGGAATCGGACCGGACGGAAAATATGTCTTTGAAGAAGTAAATCAAGCCACACCGGAAAGCAATCTCATGGGAATCTCTCCTATCTACGGCTCGCTGGACGGCGGACGGTCGCGCCACTACGTCTCCGTAGGCGATTATGACAAAGACGGTTATCTTGACCTCATCATCGCCGGACTGGATGACTACGAAGACACAAACGGAATCACGGATGAAAACGGTAAGCCCGTCGTACACCACGACCGGCGCGTGCTTTACCTCTATAAAAACAATAAAGGGAAAGGGTTCATCCGACAAGAAACCCCTTTGGACGGCGACAAACCCTTCACGGGGCTATCAAGAGGTTCGGTATATTTTGCCGATATGGACAACGACGGTTGGCTGGATATCATTTCATCCGGTTACGGCCCGGGCGAAGGCAATCTCCGCATCTACTGGAACAATGGCGACGGTACTTTCTCTGAAAACGGGCAATACCTGTACGGATCATACGATTCGTCTTGTTTCCCCTGCGACCTGAACGCAGACGGGTGGACGGACATCGTCGTCACCGGGTACTCTGCCACGAAAGGGCAAAATGCCAAATCATTCTATGTGTACCGCAATAAAGGCGGACGGACATTTGAAATGTTGGATGATTTGTTCTGCGGATTTGAAGGAGTAGACGGAGCTACCCCCTCGTTCGGCGACGTGAACCATGACGGACTACCGGACATCTTAGCAGGTGGACACGGCGAAAGCCATGAAATCACGACTTGGCTTTATCTGAACCGGGGAGATTTCTGCTTCAAGCCCTGCGGCGGATGGTACGACACGGCATCTCCTTGGACATTCGATCGTATAACCCATGGTAATAACCACTTGATAGATTTCGACAACGACGGTTATCTGGATGCCTGGAACATGGGATGGGCGCATAGCGACGTATGTTCACGCGAATGCGCCACCGAACTTTACCGGAACACGTCGTCCGACGCGGGAGCCGTCCCCAACGAAGCCCCCACCGCTCCCCAAAACCTGAAAGCCGTCTACGACCAAGCCACAAAGATGGTTACTTTCAGTTGGGACGCAGCTTCGGACGACGTCACTCCCCAAGAAGCCTTGCAGTACAACCTGTATTTGAAAAAGTCGGGTTCAGACAAATTCTTCATGACCGTGCCGGCAGACGTGCAGACCGGTTTCATCAAAACTGGGGAAATCTCGGGACAAATCTCGACGACCGTCTACTCCATGTACATAGACGACGAGGAAGCCACGTATGAATGGGGCGTACAGGCCATCGACAACGGCAAGAGGGGCGGAGCGTTCACACTGTCCCGTTTCGACCCGTCCGTCAGCTCCGTAGAGGAATATATGCTCCCCGGCGTCCGGATATATGGTGCAAACGGCAAACTGCATTACCACGTGAACGAAAGCACAACCCTGACCGTCATGGACGAAACCGGCACCACCATCTCCCACATGACAGTCGACGACAGCGGAACAATCGATATCCCCCGATGCGGGGTCTATCTCATAAAAGCCGACATTGGACATAAAACACAAACTTTCAAAGTAATCTTATAACCGCTTTCACAAACAGATTCACGTACACTTCCGCAGATAAAACCATATTATCCAATGGGCGGAAGTGTACGTTTCTTTTTCTCTTCCCCCGTTTTGGTGCAGCTATTACATTATTTGAAGCATCCATCAACTTTTTGAAAGCTGCGGAATACATACCTTTGCTTGAGAAAGAAACTATTTTTTTATAACCATTAAAAACATTCATCATTTATGTACAAAAGTTTAAGAAGCATGCTGCTCATGTTGGCCTGTACGGTGTGTGGCTCGGTCCTCGCCCAAGACAACCTGAAAGCCATGCAACAGAAATTCGTCAACGAGAAGTTCGGTATGTTCATCCATTTCAACATGCCCTCATTCGTGGACGAAGACTGGCCCGCCCCCGACATGCCGGCCGAAACCTTCTACCCGAAGAAACTGGACTGTAACCAATGGGCCGAAGCAGCCCTTAGTGCAGGAATGAAATTCGGATGCCTGACCACAAAGCACCACAGTGGTTATTGCATCTGGGACACGAAGACTACGGAATACAACGTCATGAACGGTCCCCTGAAACGAGACGTGGTACGGGAATACGTAGACGCTTTCCGTAAAAAAGGGTTGGACGTGATGTTATATTATTCCATCCTCGACACGCACCATCGTTTACGTCCGGGATTTATCAACCGCAACCATATAGATTTGATTAAAAATCAATTGAAGGAGCTGCTGACTAACTACGGCCCCATTTCCGCCCTCATCATCGACGGTTGGGACGCTCCTTGGTCGCGCATTTCATACGAAGAAGTCCCGTTCGACGACATCTATCACTTCATCAAACAGCTCCAGCCGAACTGCCTCGTCATGGACTTGAACTCTGCCAAATACCCACAGGACGCATTGTTCTACACCGACATCAAGTCCTTCGAACAGAATGCCGGACAACACATTTCCAAAGACACCAACCGGATGCCGGCCTTGTCGTGCCTGCCGCTGAACTCGTCGTGGTTCTGGAAAAGCGACTTCCCCACAACGGACGTGAAATCGCCCGAATGGATTGTCAACGAGAACCTGATACCTTTCAACAAAGCATACTGCACCTTCATCCTCAACGTGTCACCCAACCGGGACGGATTGATTGACGACAATGCCTTGGAGGCGTTGAAGGAAATCGGCCGCCTTTGGAAAGGAAAAGAAAGTGGCGAAATGACGTTGGGCGAATACGAACGTCCGATTACGGCAGAAAACATCGCCAAACACCGTCCGGCCAATTCCAGTTGGAGTTACGATTCCTTCATCATGGATTTCGGAAACGACGACAACTTCGGATCGGCCTGGCATTCCAATCCGAGAATCAAAGAACCATGGTACGAAGTGGAATTTGAACGCACGCGCCCGTTCAACATGATTTCATTGGTGGATGACAACCAGAGTTTCAGCAGCTATCGCGTGCACTACCTCAAAGACGGAGTTTGGCATGAGATTCCCGTGACTCCGAAAGACGGAAAAGTAAAAGTGCACCGCTTCGATGAAGTCTGGGGAAACAAAGTCAAAGTCACTTTCACCAAGAAGAACGAAAACGAACGCATGTACCTGAATGAAATAGGCGTGTATAACGAACGCCGCGACTAAAAAAAGATCCCCTTATTCCATCCTCTCCAATCCGGAAAGAGAAAGAATAAGGGGATTATTATACGTGTACGGCATCTAAAGCCGACACGTCTTAACTTATTTCACCCACAAACGGAAAGCACCCTTTTGGGTCTTCACGATGTATAATGTATTAGTACGCAAAGCTACCGGAATAACAGCGCCTTCATACCGACCGACCAAAGCTCCTGTCAGGGCGTATATTTCCACGCGTCCGCCGCAAGGAACGTAAAGGTTGCCATTGGCATAAGCCACTTTGTCATTCTTACCGCTCACACCCGCAACGGAAGAACCGTCCTTGACAGTCAATGTACCGTCTACCGTAGTCACCACATAATTCTCCGGTTCTTCGCTCACGGACACCTTGATGGGATAAGTGCCGGCCGTCAACGGTTCGGGCAAATTCACCGTAGCCACGGGCATGTCGGTAAATACCGTCTCAGCCTTGTCTTTGTTCACGAACCCTTCATACACGAGTTCATACGTCTCGGGCAGGTCACCGTCAAGATTGACCTCCACATCGTTGGCCTTGATAGTGAGGGCAGCCTTCTGGATGTCGAAAGCAACCTTTGTAGTAGTGGCACCATAATCCACACCGTCTACCGTCTTAGGTGCCGTAGTCACGACCAGTTCCGCCTTTCCGGCTTTCTTAGCCGTAACCACGCCTTTGTAGGTCATGCTTACCACCCCGGAAGTCAAGACAGTGCTATTGTAAGTAATCCCGTGTTCGTTGGTCACCAACGTGAATTCATCGCCGTAAGTCACCGTCTCAGGCACTGTTACCGTAATGCCCGGGCTCTCAGCCATAACAAGCTTGGCCACATCGGGCACAATGCTGACAAGTTCAAAATTGTCGAAAGAAACTTTTTCGGGCAACTGGACTGATACCGGGAACTCGTCGCCCACAACGGCATCCTTGTTCACGCTGCATACCACTTCGGGCTGGGTGGCCAAAGCCGCCAAAACGTCCTCATCATCATACACCGCATCAGAATAGCCGGTCGTGAAGATATATTCTTCTTGTCCCACAGCAGCGTTTACCGTACGATATTTTTCGTCATCGTAAGCCGTAGATAAAGTGTTGCTACCGTATTTGACATACACGCCTACCTTATTCTTTACCACCTTGAATTTCGCATCTTCGGCAAATTTCAAATCGTAGTTCTCTGCCGCACCTCCACTCAACTTAGCCGCACGTTCGCTACCTACAGCTTCCGCATCTTTCGGTGCAGATGCCGATACCGTGGGCAACTTGGACAAAACCTCAGAAGCGTCTTTTTCTGCATCATTCCATTTCCACCCGTCATAAACGAAAGTATAATGGCATTTCCCCTTGTCCATGTTAGACGTAGACACAGCTATACCGCGCCATGTCCAAGCATCATCGGCCAATGACACGTTGAGCGGTGCTTTCGCCACGGTCAATGTCATGGGTTCGGATTCAGCCGGAGTGAAATCATCGCTGCCCGGTTGGCTGGCGGTCACTACGACCTCGCCCGCACCGACGGCACGAACCTTTCCGTCTTCGCCCACTTCGAGCACGCCTTCCTTGGAGAAGCTGTATGCCAAAGCGTCCTTAGTATTATTGGAAATAAAGCCCAAGCCATCCACCTCGTCGCCATAAGTCAATGCCGGAATCTCGACTGGCAACTGGATTTCGGCACTCACTCCCTTAAACGTCAAAGTGTAAGTGTTTACCTTCTCACCCATAGCCGTTTCATCCTTCACCGTAATGGTCGTCACATTGCCTTCCGTAACGGTTTCCACTGTCGCGTCCTTACCGAAAGCCGTAGCCACGATGTCCTTACCCTGCAAGTCGGCAGGCAGTTGGTAATCGAACACACCGTCGGAGAATCCGTTCACTTCCTTGCCGTCTACTACGAGAGATTTCAGACGTGAATTGTACACCAACTGCACATCATCTACATAAAGGGCATTACCCGTACCCAATTCCGAACGATTGAAATAATCGGAAGCCGAGAATATGATGTTCATCTTTTCCGGATTCCCATCCGACTTATAATCAATAGCCACAGACTGACGCGTCCAATTTTCAATGTCACCCTCGATGGGATATTCTACAGAAGCCACCAATTTAGCATCCCCTGTCACTTCACTACCCGTAGGCATACCTAAAATATCTTTCTCCCGGTCTATCATATCTATCTCCACCGGTGCATTGCTCATTCCGGTTATAACTTTGGAAGAAGTAGTTCCAGTCCAAGAATAAAAGATGGCCATGGCTTTCTCTTTCGAGTTAAAGGAACCGTTTGCAGGTGCTTCCTGCGCATGCGTACGCTTTGCATAGAACACCAATGAATCGGGACGGGAAGTGAATTCAATCCCCCCATACGAGCCTCCATCACTGGTATCTTCCGGTTTGCCCACATTCGTCACATCACCATACGCCCAAGATGTTCCTAATGTTATATATCCCGGCGCCGTTGCTCCAATACCAAACATTCCTACATAGTTGTTCCACATCTTAACGGAATGGCCGTTGACTTCCTCCATACGGTCGGTATCCGGAGTCACAAGTTCTTCTGTAATCGTGATAATAAAGTTTTTGCACACGCTGGATGCCATCCAACCCTTCGGCTGCGTACCTACTGCCGTCTTTCCATCGGGATAGCAGGTTTCCCAAGGCTCGTCGAACGAACCGTCAAAACCCTGCGCTGCCATCGAAGCCGAAGCCAGCAACAAAGTGGATAAAAGTAGATTTCTCTTCATTATTATTCTCTTTCTTTTTTTTGGAATTATAAATACTATTAATACACTTGGCAATTAGTGAAGACAAAGTTACCATAGTCCGTATGAAAACCAAAGAAAATACGGTAAAAAGAGGACTTTTACCGAAATATATACCGAAAAATCCACTTTAAGATGTCACTTACCTGCTTTCACAGCTTCCCAGAGCATGGAATAGTCGATGCCGTCTTCCAAAACACATTTCCCCGTCCGCGCCTGTAAAGTCTCGTCCCCTGTCCCTGTTTCCGGCTTTCCACCTGTATCCGGCGAACGGGTGCAGTTTCTTCGGCTCCGTTTGCCTTTCTCCCCGACCTGCCATGATGCGACTTTGCTTTCGGGACGAACGGAATAAACCGTGTCACGCACGACCTCGCGGCGTATCACCGTATCTATCACCTGCGACACCTGCTGCAACGAAGATTCACCGGACATCCGTCCCAACTCCACTCCCCACAACAGACCGGCCACGGCGGCCACCGGCGTAGCCACCCATCCCCAGGAAACGCCGCCGGACCGACGTGGATTCCCCGGTACACGCAAACGGCTGTTTTCTTCATTCCGCAGCCGTGCGGCTGCCTGTGAGACTTGTTCCTCAAAGTGTTTCATAAACCTTCAATTTCTTTCTTAAGTATTGCAATAAATAATGAAGACGCGATTTCACCGTACCCTCCGGAATACCCATTACCTCGGCCAGTTGCGGTACCGTAAGTTCCTCTTCATAACGCAAAGCAAACAACACACGTTGTTCCGGAGGCAACTTGTCCAACAATGCGGAAAGTTCGCGGTCGAACATCCGGACATCCATCCGAAGTTCCGGCTGTTCCTCATACGTATCCGGCCCGCCACGCACTTCTTCCGCAAAACCGACCGCAATATTCCGGAAACGGTATTCATTCCGGCACAGATTATAGGCCATCGTGAAAAACCAAGGACATAACTCCCGTCCGCATTCATACCGCCCCCTTGCCGCCCATACACGCAAGAACAGCTCCTGCGTGAAGTCCGCTGCCAACTGCTCTTCCCGTCCCAGCATACGGAAGAAAAAGCCGTGCAGGCGTCGGGCATAACGACGGTAAAGTTCATCGAAAGCCTTTTCGTCACCCGTTCGCCGCACACGTCCCATCAATTCCTCGTCCGATAGTTTTCGCAACGACGGCCTGAAGTTTATTTTTACCGCCATTTCTCCAAATAGTCCAAATACTCCTTTTTTTTCGCGGCTGAAAACCCGCCGTTCTCCACCGAAGCTTTCAATATCCGGTAAAGCCAGTCGGCACGCTCCCGATTACCCGATTCCCTATACGACTGCACCAACGGACCCAACATGACCGTGTAGTTCAGCAGCAACATCTCGCTCCCCGACCACCATGTCTCCACACGGAAGGCCGGTTCGGTCAGGTAATCGAAATGATAATCCCGTTCTACATGACGTTGGGCTGCCGAAACATTGTCATAAGGCTCCTCACTGTACCGATACACCAATCCCTCATTGTAAAGCTTGCCAGCTATGCCCTGCACGGCCCACTGCGAACCCGGCGAGAAGTAAGCCGGACGACCGGATTCGCGGATGACGTATTCCACCATCTCTTGCACAGCCGCCTTGAACTCTTCTTCCGTTCTGACCTCGCGCCCGGGAAAGGGAGGAATCCCCAACTGCCGGCACAAAGCGTCGCGATAGGACCGTATGGACAGAAAAGGAATCACGACCACCACCTTGTCCGTATGCACACGCATCGCACGCTGCAACATGAGCTTGTCGAAAAGCTCCGCGTCGCCGTTGCCGAAGAAAAGCCCGCCTTCGGCCATCCCTTGCAACTGGTTGTAACCGAAACGCAGGATAAACGAAGGATATTTGCCATGCTCATACTGGCGGCGCAGGATGTCATTGAAAAGCCCTGCCTTCCATCCTGTCCCGTCCGTTTCCCCCATCATCCAAAGATATCCCAACACGGCATCGTATCCACGGTCTGAAATATCATCCGGCAACAGGGTCATCGCCTTCTCCGCAAACTTGTTGTCAGGCCCCTGGGAGGCGCGGTAAGCACATATACTATAGGTATAAGTCTCCGGAATAGCCCGTTCCATACGCTCCAGGATACGGGGTATTCCTCCATCGTTCTTTCCACGGGAACAAGAATTCAGCCCCCAGGCAGCCTCAAACAGGTTGCGCCATGCCTTTTCATCCTGCCCGTCTGCGTCCACCTCTCTTTGCCAAGCTTCAACCTGACCTGCATACCAAAGCGAGTCGTGCGCCTCTTCCACGATTCCTTTTATCTCCTGCGGTTTCTGTGCCGACGCGCAAAGCGCCACGGCCACCGCCCACGAAACAATTAACGTCCTTCTCATATTCTTTCTGTTTCTACCATGAATAATGTTTGTACTTGCAACACGTGTCATAAGGATATACACGCCACAAGGCATTTCGTTCAAAGAAAAAACAAGGCATGCCACGCCCATCCTCCTACAATACGATAGAAACGGTTTCGGGCAGTGGAGTTCCCCCGAAAATCACCCGGCTGACATCAGAAAATCAATCTCAGGCGAACGAAAAATCGTTCGCCTGAGATTGATTTTTCGTTTGGCGCAGAAAAATCGGGCCGCTTTTTCCCGTGGAAAAAACAGCCCCTTGGCTCATGTACACGTCCTTCATCCCGGCCTTACACCGAACTAAGGAGCTTGCCAGAAATAACGGTCGTCATAAGTAGCATGTCCGGATAACGGCCAGAATCCCTCCGGCACCAAATAAATTTGAGGACTTCCCGACCCGTCAGCAGGCTCCGTCTCAAACCGGCTTTCAAGGTGGGCATCGAGCATATAAAGGTTCTTGGCCATGTAATTCTCCAAATATCCTTCTTTGGTCTGCTTAGTCTTATGGTTCCAGTTCGCATCCTCGTTCAATACCAAAGGGAGCCCCTTGATCAGCCGCTCACGCACCTCGCCCGGATGCAACAACAGACCGTTTTCGTCGGTGACGTAAGCCGCAAAAGACACGTCCATCCATATCCATTTCCCCAACTGGCGGCTCCACACCATATTGATGACATGGCAATCGGTATCGGTGTCATACGCTTTCGACTGGCACGTCACGAAACGTGACGGGAATCCCATGGCCAGATACATCTCACTGAGCACCTGTGCCAGAAAACGGCAATTCAGCCCGCGCCCTTCCCGCTTGCACAATTCATACATGGCTATCGAGTTCCGTGCACAGTCCGGCCTCCCCAAACCACCGTCGTGACGGATGGCATCATGTAACCAATACATCAGATTCTTGATTTGGCTGATTTCGTCACCGGCACCGGCAATACTGTCCAAATTGAAATAGCGGCGCACACGTACCAAATTACTGTCCGTGGCCGATTGGTACGTAAATGCAGGCATCGGACGGGAATCTTCCCGATAGGCCGGGGACTTCCTCAACACATAAAGGTAGTCCCCCACTTCACGCACCGTCTCCACAAGGGCTTGAAACTCCGAATTTCCGCGCAGGGCATCCCACTCCTTGCCGCCTTTTATCAGGTCATACTTGGCAAATCCCAACTTTATTGCGATGTCCAAATGCGCCAAAGCCTCCTCGTCTCTCCCCTCAGATGCCCAAGCGCAGGCTGAATGATAAAACCAAGGGGCTGAGGTCTTCTTCATGTAGCCCATCACCTCTCCGCCGTGTGCCCAAATCCGGCGTACAACCGGTGCGAACCGGCTCATGAAATCGGCCAAACCGCGTCCCTCCAGACGTTCTCCATCCGATACTTGCGGAACGAAGTCTTTATGCTGGCTGCGCAGGACCTTTCCTTTCACGGTATATCCTTCAAACAAAGGACAATGCTCTGCCGCGCCGAGGCCCGTACTCAATATATCGCCATGGAACACTACCTGTTCCAACCGGGGACAGTCCGCCAACAACGTGGGGCCTCCCGTTCCCAAGACTACGCCACGGAAATCCACACGCTTCAACTGCGGACATTCGGCAAAAGTGCGCCACCCGTCGAGTTGTCCCACGTCTCCGTTCACTTCTATCCATTCCACAGCCGGCATCTTCTGGAAAGCACCTCCACTGATAAAGTCCACATGATTCAACGACAAGGTTTTCAATTGGGCACATCCTTCGAAAGCACCCTTCCAGACGCCCCTCACCTGCCGGGGGAAAACCACTTCCGCCAATTCGTTGCTCCCATAAAAGGCAGAAGCACCCACAAACACATTTTCCGGCAATACGATCCTACTGATCCGTGTGGCTCCCAAAGCCCCTTCCGCGATGGTGTCCAACCGTTCGGGCAAATCGATATGCGTCAATCCACATTCGCTGAACAAATAAGGCGGAAGCGTATGCTCTCCCTGCACCTCTCTCCATTCCCCGTGTCTTACGTACCCTCCTCCGCCACGGGCAAAAGAAACGTACCGCATGTCCAACACGCGCAAACGTCCCGGTGTGGATTGCCGCTCTTTGTCCCTCCCGGCCATTTCGCGCAGGAAGCACAAATCCCTCCCGTTCAATGTTCCTTTCAGCGTCAGGTCCGTCACCTTGTATTTGGCTTTCTTCCCCACCAGTTCCGGTAACGTCCCGGGCGTTTCCACTTCCACTTTCAAACGTTTTGCCACGACATGGCCCACTTGTCCCAAAAGACAAAACCACACGAACAATATCCGGACATAATACAAAGCATTCTCACTGCTACAGTTTTCTTTCCGTTCCATGGTATCTCACTTTTTAATAGTCCTTCATACATAAATACGCAGGATTCGGAATTTTGTGACAAGAAAATCGTGTTTTTTTCAAAAACCGGTTAAAAAAAGTATCTCATTCATCAAAAAACGGCTTTACAGACCTCAAATACTTGTCCCGTGAAATCGCACGGTTGCATCCGCTCCGGTCGGCCCTGTAATTCGTACATCCCAAAAACGGTTCTCCCCATCCTTCTTTCACTATCAAATAACCGTCCTTGCAACAGTCGCATTTCAGGATAGGCAAATCACCGCCCTTCAGGTTGTTGGTCATGAAATCGCAAATCTCCGGTTCATTGGAACAAATCCACAACTTCAACCCGTATGCCTTCTTGTACCTCAACTGCATGGGATAACCGCAGACGGGACACCGTTTCATTTCAGTGCGCGTCTCCCGGCAATCGTCCAATTCTCCATTTACCGTCACGCCGGGATAGTCTTTCACGAGTTCCCGCACGAAATCGGACGGATGCTGTTGCGGCACAACGATGTACACACGGTTTTTGGTCCGTGTCAAGGCCACATAGAAAAGCCGACGCTCTTCCGCATATTCCATCGAATGGTCGTCCCTCACGACATACTTCAATACCGGATCGTCCTGCACTTGCGACGGAAAACCGTACAACTCATTACGGGCATTGATGAGGATGACATGGTCGTACCCCAATCCTTTTGCGCGGTGCACGGTCATAAAATCCAGCTTCGCGAACGGATACTTCTTGGAAATCACATTCCCCGTCTTCTCCTCGTACGTGAACTCCGACGAACGGCAAAGGTTAAAGGCATCGAACCCGTAACGCCCCAGCAACAATATCGACGCGTCCGGATTCTCCTCCAATATCTGCCCGACAATCCTCTCCACCGTTTCGCCCACAAGGAAATACTTCCCACCCTTTCCGGCATATTTGCTCCGGTCTACGTTCTCCGTATAGGTCTCGACCACGACCGGACGTGTTATATGTTTGGGCGAAACCAGGCTTTTGCGTATCTGCGCCGTGTTCTTCTGTATGAAGCCACCGGCTATGTCGATTACTTCCTGGGCGTTCCGGTAAGTTTTGGTAATACCCAGTTCCAACCCGTACCCAAAGGATTCCTTGAATTGGGTGAACAACGTGATATCCGAACCTGCATAGGCATAAATGGACTGCCAATCGTCGCCCACGGCCACGATCTTTGCATCGCAGAGTTTGCTCAGTTCCAAAGTCAGATTAAACCGTTGGCGGGAAATGTCCTGATACTCGTCGACTATGATATATTTGAACCCCAACCTCTCCCCCTGGATTTCCTTTTCGCGGAGCATTTTTGCCGAACTGTTTATCATGTCTTCAAAATCTACCGCTTGCTTTTCTTTCAGACGCTTGGAGTATTCTAAGTAACACCGCTCGCAGATGGATAGAAACAACTTGTTTCTCTCATTGGAGGACTTGCTTTGAAACTGATGGAAATGCTCTATCGTGAAACCGTTGGTCTTAAAGCCATGCAAGAACGTGCAAACCAGCTTGACCAACTTTATGATATATTTGTTCTCTTCCGTGCTGACCAACTTGTCGAAAACTTCCCGTGAAGTTCTCGGACGGAACTCAATCCCTTGGGCTACGAGCATTTCCTGCAAATGGTCAAGGTAATCGCGCCCGTCGTTGTATTCGGAATAAGTATAAACCAAATCCGTATGGTGCCTGCGGTGCAAACGGATTTTATCATCTATTTCCTTTTTATACCGGGCCAACTGTTCTTCCGTATATCTGCTGTTCCGGCCATTTTCCGTAATACCGAAATGTTCGACATACACCGTCTTATCTCCTTGGGTAATCGTAAAATCCGGGGTATAGGGTTTGTACGTATACCTCATATTGTAAGGATAAATCTTCTCATACACATAGTCGATGCCGTTCATGAACAGGAAATTCGCTATCCTGACCTCTTGAACCGACCTTAACGTCTCGTGGGCAATGCTGACACATTTGCCGGTCCGTTGGTCTATAATCTTTTCTGCATACTCATCCATATTGCCACGCAAAGTGGAAAAGTCGGCTTTGGATATGTAATTGAAGAAATCATTGAGATTGTCTCCCTCATACGGTGCGTCGAAATAGCTTCCGAAGAACAATATCAGCTTATCCACCAGTTCCGGACACTCCAATATGTTCCCTTTTAAATAATTGTTGACCACATGCCACATAAAGCCACCATCCACGACCGTCTTCCTTTCGGTGTCTCGCTTTCGCAGTATGGCATAGCCCGTCTTATGGAAAGTCGTCACCGGACAATCTATCTTCAGATCCTTATTGATTTTGCTGCGCAATTCCCCGACCGCCTTATTCGTATATGAAATGACCAATATCTGTTCCGGTTCCACCCCTCTTTTTTCCACAAGGTATTTCACCTTCGCAGCCATGGTCGTTGTCTTCCCGGCTCCGGCCCCGGCCACAACCAACGTGTAGTCTTCATCGGACAATACGACCCGTCGCTGTTCCTCATCCAGCTTCACATTAGGGTCCACCTTACGAAGTATCGTATCAAGATAAAGTTTGTCTTTGGCCAAATGCCTTTTAACAAATTCGTCATTGTGCGCTTCAACTACCTTGGAACCCTCCTTACTGCCCAAGTCTTCATACAGGCAAAGGAATCTATCCATTTTCTTCGGGTCTATACGATTCTTTTCGCAATACATGTCCAACATCCCCATCTTTTCCAAATTGGAAAGACTGACATGCAGTTCCGCATATCTTTCGTGAATGGGACGGTAATCGCTTCGGGCTATGAAACGGTCGCTATGCAGTAAAAGTCCGATTTGCCTCTCGAAATCCTCCAAGCGCTTGCTTTCAGTGCATTCTTCACCCTCTGAATGCACTTTTTTTCTCCGGAAAAATATCTTATCCCACTTCCAAACCGACATACTTTGTTTTTCCTACTGGCAAACCAACTTGATTTATTTGGGTGTAAAATTATAAAAAAAGCCACAATCATCCTGTGATACAGCCATTTTTAACAAAAAGAGGAATACTTCTTTTTACACAGAAAGTATTCCTCTTCATGATGCTCATATATCGTACCGGATTATTCAGCCGACGTTTCCACAGCCATCTGGCGGTAGCTATCCAATTGCTCTGCCGTGAACTTGCGGATAAAATTGAAATGCTTCTCTACCTCGGCCTCAGCATAGTTCACATACACGTTCAGGCTCTTGGCAAACAAATCGGGACGGTTGGTGGCATCCTGCATCAGCAAATGACACATGATGGTGTCGGCTGCCATCTCCATCAAACGACGGGCCACGAAATCGTGCAGTTCCTGATTGTTGGCTTCTTTCACGGCGTTCGTACAAGCGTCGAACTTGTTGGCCATCTCCTTCACGCGGTTCATGTAGCTCTCATATTCCGGAAGCACGGGCTGCTGCTCGAAATCACGGATGGTGGCGATGTATGCCCCGTTCGTCACGTAACGGATGGCCGCCACAGTCTGCAACTGGGTCGTACCCTCGTAAATAGAAGTGATACGAGCGTCGCGGTAAATGCGCTGACAAGCATATTCCAACATGAAACCGGAACCTCCGTGCACCTGGATACCGTCGTAAGCATTCTGGTTGGCGTATTCCGAATTCATACCCTTGGCCAATGGCGTAAAACTGTCGGCCAGTTTGGCATACTTCTTCTGTTCGGCACGCTCTTCCGGCGTCAGCTTGCGTTCGCGGGCTATGTCGTCCAATGCCTTGTAAATATCCACATAACGCGAAGTCTGGTACAACAACGCGCGGCCTGCGTCCAACTTGGCTTTCATCGTGGCCAGCATGTCATATACGGCCGGGAAGTTGATGATGGCCTTACCGAACTGTTCACGGTCTTTCGCGTATGCCAAAGCCTCGTTGTAGGCCGCCTGGCTCAACCCTACCGACTGTGCGGCGATGCCGAGGCGTGCACCGTTCATCAATGCCATGACATACTTTATCAAACCCAACTTGCGGCTTCCGCATAACTCAGCCTTCGCATTCTTATACACCAGTTCGCAAGTCGGCGAACCGTGGATACCCATTTTGTTCTCGATGCGACGCACGTCCACTCCGCCGTCGCGCTTGTCGTAAATGAACATGGAAAGACCACGTCCATCCCTCGTACCTTCTTCCGAACGCGCCAACACTAAATGGATGTCGGCGTCACCGTTCGTAATGAAACGCTTCACGCCGTTCAGCCTCCAACAGTTATTTTCCTCGTCGAAGGTGGCCTTCAGCATGACGCTCTGCAAGTCGGAACCGGCATCCGGTTCGGTCAGGTCCATCGACATCGTTTCCCCGGCACATACACGCGGGATGAAGCGGCTGTGCTGGTCTTCGTCGCCAAATTCATACAACGTTTCGATACAGTCCTGCAACGACCAGATGTTTCCGAAACCGGCATCGGCGGCAGCCACCACCTCGGCACACATCGTGTACGGCGTAATAGGGAAGTTCAACCCGTTGTACTTGCGCGGCATCGTCATGCCGTTCATACCGGCCTTGACCATGGCGTCCAGGTTCTCCACCGTCCCGCTGGCATAATCCACACGGCCGTCGTGGCAGTGCGGGCCTTCTTCGTCCACACCTTCGGCATTCGGGGCAATCACATTGGCCGTGATGTCGCCTACGATGTCCAACACCTTATTATACGAATCCATCGCGTCGGCATAGTCCACCGGCGCATAATCAAATTCGTCCTTGTCCCTGAAGTCGCGCTCTTTCAATTCCACAATGCGCTTCATCATCGGATTCTCTAAGTGATACTTGAGTTCCGGTATATCTGAATAGTAATTAGCCATGTTGTTTACTTGCTGTTTTGTTTGTAATACTTGATGAGCTTCGGCACGACTTCCTCCACCGTACCGTTAATGACATAGTCGGCAATGGCATTGATCGGAGCGTTCGGATCGCTGTTCACGGAAATGATGATGCCGCTTTCCTTCATGCCCGCAATGTGCTGGATAGCCCCGGAGATACCGCAAGCGATATACACTTTCGGGCGTACCGTCACGCCGGTCTGGCCGATTTGCAGGTCGTGGTCGCAGAACCCGGCATCCACTGCCGCACGGCTTCCACCTACTTCGGCATGAAGCTCGTGTGCCAATTCGTAGAGCATGCCGAAGCCTTCCTTGCTGCCCATGCCGTAGCCTCCGGCAATGACGATGGCCGCACCTTTCAGGTTATTTTTAGCTTTCTCCACATGGCGGTCGATGACCTTCACCACGTATTCCGTTTCCGGTACATACTTGGCCACATCGTGCACAATCACTTCTCCTTTATAATTAGGATCGAGCACTTCCGCCTTCATCACGCCGCTGCGCACCGTAGCCATCTGCGGACGGTTCTCAGGATTCACAATCGTAGCCACGATGTTACCGCCGAACGCCGGACGAATCTGATAAAGCAGGCTCTCGTACTTCTTTCCGGCTTTCTTATCCTCATGGGAACCGATTTCCAATGAGGTACAGTCCGCCGTCAACCCGGAATGAAGGGCGGACGACACACGCGGACCCAAATCACGCCCCACGACATCGGCCCCCATCAGGCAGATTTGCGGTTGCTCTTCTTTAAACAGGTTCACCAACACGGCCGTATGCGGCAACGACGTGTAAGGAGCCAACCCCGGAGCGTCGAAGATATGCAATTTATCTACGCCGTATGGCAATATCTGCGGTTCTATCTTTCCCGTAATGCCCGCCCCGGCGGCCACAGCTTCGAGCTGCACGCCGAGCGTATTGGCTAACTTACGGCCTTTGGTCAATAATTCCTGGCTTACTTCGGCCACCGTGGTGCCTTCAAGCTCGCAATATACAAATACGTTGTTCATCTTTATCCGATTGTATGGTTAGCCAATAATTCCTGTATCAATCCCTCTACGTCGGCATCGGAAGCCGTCAGCACCTTGCTCTCCTTGGCCTTGAACACGATGTTCTGCACGGCCTTCACCTTGGTGGGCGAACCGCTCAGGCCGCACTGCTTCAAGTCGGCATCCACATCGGCCGTACTCAACTGTCCCAAAGTCAGGTAAGGTTTCTTTCCGTACTCTTCGGCATAGGCCAACCCTTCCGCCGGCTTCTCCATCGGCACCATGGCGCGCTTGTATTTCATCACCAGCTTGGCGTTGCGCGGACGGCAAGGAGCCGCACTCCCGTTCACCGTCAGCACGAGGGGCAACGGAGCTTCCACAGTCTCCACACCGCCGTCGATATGACGCTTCACCGTCATCTTCCCGTCAGCGCACTTCAGGATTTCTTCCACATAGGTCACCTGAGGCAAGCCCAATTTCTGCGCCACTTGCGGCCCTACCTGTGCCGTATCGCCGTCAATGGCCTGACGACCACCCAAAATCACATCGGGCATGCCCAATTTCTGAATAGTAGCAGCCAGCGCATAACTGGTGGCCAATGTGTCGGCACCTGCAAAAGCGCGGTCGGTCAACAAATAGCCCCCATCGGCCCCACGGTATAAACTCTCGCGAATCACTTCGGCTGCACGGGGAGGCCCCATAGTGATGACGGTCACGGTAGAACCCGGATTCGCATCTTTCAGCCTCAAAGCCTGTTCCAGCGCATTCAAGTCCTCGGGATTGAAAATGGCCGGCAAAGCAGAACGGTTTACCGTACCTTCCGGTGTCATGGCATCCGGCCCGACATTTCGGGTGTCGGGAACTTGCTTGGCAAGTACAATGATGTTTAAACTCATAGTTCTTTAGTTATTTTGTCGTATAGATTAAGACTTGTTTCCTTTTCATGGCAAAACATATCTCGCAAATGTACTTATTTTACGTCAAGTGCCCAAGGAAAAAAAGCATAAAAAGGCATTCAGACCGTAATTTGCAAGACGATTCACTCTCGGAACAAGAGTTTTTCTCTATCGAAAGAGCTGGAATCCGGTCCAAAACATTATCTTTGCGACACCAATCGAAATACTGACTGACATGAAGAAGACCTGTATGCTTTCCGCCCTTTTAATAGGATGCGGATTATGTTCCACCGCCCAAAACCCCAAAGACTTCCGCCCGATGGAGGACGTGAACCACGTCACGGACCTCACACTCGACAGCTTGGAAAAAGCCAACACGGCACGCCCCGTGCCCGGTTCGTCGCGAAAGGGCAACCACCCCGTGCTCTTCCTCGTGGGCAACTCCACGATGCGTACCGGCACGAAAGGCAACGGCGACAACGGCCAATGGGGCTGGGGGTATTTCGCCCACGAATATTTCGACGCGGACAAGCTGACCGTGGAAAACCATGCCTTGGGCGGCACGAGCAGCCGCACGTTCTACCGCAAGCTTTGGCCGGACGTGAAGAAAGGTATCCGCAAGGGGGACTATGTCATCATCGAACTGGGGCACAATGACAATGGTCCTTTCGACAGCGGCCGCGCACGGGCTTCCATCCGCGGCATCAGCCCCACGGACTCGCTCTGTGTGACCATCAAGGAGACGGGTGAGGAGGAAACCGTCTACAGCTACGGCGAATACCTGCGCCGTTTCGTCCGTGAATGCAAGGCTTTGGGCGCACACCCCATCCTGCTTTCGCTCACGCCCCGCAACGCATGGGACACGAAACGCCCCGGGCACATCGCACGCGTGGACGGGACCTTCGGGCTTTGGGCGCGGCAAGTGGCCGAAGAGCAAGGCATACCCTTCGTAGACCTGAATGAAATATCGGCCTCGAAATACGATCGGTTCTCGGCATGGAAGGTGGATTACCACTTCTATCGGGACCGCATCCACACCAGTGCGTTCGGCGCACGCCTGAACGCCCGTTCGGCCGTCGAAGGACTGGCCGCTTCCACGCACCCCGCGCTGAAAGCCTTGCAGGCTTGCCTGACGAACCTCGAACCGCCCGCCGCGCAAGTGAAACGCGAAAAAGGCAAACCCGTGGTCTTCATCACGGGAGATTCCACCGTGAAGAACGAGGACAAAGACCCGGACGGCATGTGGGGTTGGGGCAGTCAGGCGGGAACCATCTTCGACACGGACAAAATCACCGTGGCGAACGAAGCCAAAGCCGGACGGAGCACACGCACTTATCTGGAAGAAAACCGTTGGGAACGTGTCTACAACGCCCTTCAACCGGGCGACTTCGTGTTGATACAGTTCGGCCATAACGACATCGGCGACATCGACCGGGGCAAGGCTCGCGGTGTCATTGCCTGCGCACAGGATACCAGTCATGTTTACCGGGTCAACAAAGGAGATAAAGTTTACAACGAAGTCATTTACTCCTTCGGATGGTACCTGAAAAAATTCATCGACGACGTGCGCGAAAAAGGTGCCACGCCGATTCTGGTGTCCCTCACGCCCCGCAACGAATGGCCCGGCGGAAAAATAGAACGCCGCAACGACAGCTACGGCAAATGGTATCGGGAGGTAGTGGCCCAAACCGCCGTAGAGTTCGTTGACTTGCACAACATCTCGGCCGATGCCCTCGACCGGATAGGCCAAGAAGGCGCCAAAGCTTATTATAACCGCGACCACACGCACACCTCGCTCAAAGGTGCGCAACTCAACGCGCAAGGCATAGCCGAAGGTCTGCGTGCCACAGACAGCCCGCTGGCCCGGTACTTGAAATAAACACACGCCCAAAGTAAGGTCGGACAATCGGATTTGTCCGGCCTTTTTCATGACTTCCGACGAGAAAAACAGGAAAAAACGCCTCCAAATAGCGCGACGGAATGAATAAATATACGGTATATACGGAGTTTATGCACTCCAAAACCGTATATTTAACATTTAATCTCAAGCGAATGATTTTTCAATCTCTTGAAAGCGAAAAAAATTTCTCCGCACAAAAACGGACAAAGCTCGTGAAAAACGTTTTTCGGACGGCTAAAAGACGGGAACGGAAGGCCGGAAAACGGCTTTTTTGAATTATCCGGTGGAAATCCGGTTCCGAAACCGTCCGGCAAATGGATACAAGAACCTTGCTTTTTCCTGACAGCCGCCCCATATTCCGTGCACGGCATGAAGCGGAAACGTGCATTTTGACACCTTACTTCCATTTCCGGATAACACTTTGCCCAAAAGCCGACGTGCGAGAATCGCGTATTTCCCATTGACGGGACAACCGGACGCATATACGCCGGTCTCATGAAGCATAAAGCCACGGTTTGTCCGGCATTTTTCACATTTCTTCCACATGCCTTATAAAAATTAACGCGTGCGCACAATAAAGAGGTGACGGACACGTTTTCTTAAAGTATATTTAGCAAAAAAAGACATGATAGAATACGTGAAGGGCCAGATAGCCGAACTCACTCCGGCCATCGCCATCATAGATTGCCACGGCGTGGGATACGGCCTCAACATCTCTTTGAACACATTTTCAGCCCTGCAAGGCAAGCAGGAGGCCAAACTATACGTTTACGAAGCCATCCGCGAAGACGCCTACGTGCTTTACGGTTTTTCCACCCGCCAGGAACGTGCCCTCTTCCTGCTGCTCATCAGCGTGTCGGGCATCGGGGGCAACACGGCACGCATGATTCTCTCCGCCCTCACACCGGCAGAATTGGTCAACGTCATCAGTTCCGGTAACGACAAGCTGCTCAAGACCGTGAAAGGCATCGGGCTGAAAACCGCCCAACGCATCATCGTGGACCTGAAAGACAAAATCGCATCGGTGGAAATCGAAGGGACGACTGCCCCCGGCACTTCCGCGACCGCGGCAACCGGACATTCCGAAATACTGGAAGAGGCCGTGGCCGCCCTTACCATGCTTGGCTTCCCGCCCGCCCCCTCGCAAAAGGTCGCATTGGCCATCCTGAAAGAAGAACCGGAGGCCGCCGTGGAGCGTGTCATCAAACTTGCCCTCAAAAGATTATAGGAAGCCGAAAGCTTCATAGCCCAACGGAACAGCATGAAAAGAAACTTGAAAATCGCGATTAAGCGAGCGCAGACCGAGCTTGCTCGAAGGATGCCGAGCGTGAGCGATTTACGCAAAAAGTGGCTCTACCTCATCCTTCTGGCCATCAGTGCCAACGCACTGGCGGACATGGGAGGTGCCGCTTTCTTGCATATACCCCGGAACGAGATCCCGGCTCCGGCCGAACCGGACACCATCCGGCCACGTTTCAGCGTGAAGCGGACGGCGCCCCGCGACGAAGACGATCTGAAAAAACGAAGCTTGGACCTGAAAGACCCGGACAACCTGAAAACGGATACCGTTTACGACCCGGCGACAGGCAATTACACCATCGGTACCAAAGTGGGCGACAGTTACCTGAACGCCCCTTTGCTGATGTCGCCGGAAGAATATCAGGAATGGAGCCTGCAAAAGTCCTTGCAGAACTACTACCGGCAAAAGAACAGCGAAGCTTTCGAGAATGAAGGCAAAAATAAGTTCGACTTCACGGACATGCAGTTCGACCTGGGACCGGCCGAGAAAATATTCGGTCCCGGAGGCGTGCGTATCAAAACCCAGGGTTCCGCCGAACTGAAAATCGGGGGTAACCTGAAGAAGACGGACAACCCGAGCCTCTCGGAAAACCGCCGGAAGACCTTCGGATTCGATTTCGAAGAGAAAATCAACATGAGCATGAACGGCAGCGTGGGCGACAAAATCAACATGAACCTGAACTACAACACCGACGCCACGTTCGACTTCGACGCGCAAAGCATGAAACTGCGCTACGAAGGCAAGGAAGACGAAATCATCAAGTTGATAGAAGGGGGTAACGTGTCGCTTCCCACCAATTCCTCGCTCATCAAAGGCGCTTCCTCGCTGTTCGGCCTGCGGGCTGACCTGCAATTCGGCAAACTGAAACTGCAAACGGTCGTTTCCCAAAAGAAATCGGCCTCGAAAAGCGTGTCGTCCAAGGGCGGCACGCAAACGCACAATTACGAATTCTCGGCTACCGAATACGAAGAAAACCGGCATTTCTTTCTCGCCCACTTCTTCCGCGAACATTATGACCAGAACATGAGCAAGCTGCCCACCGTCATGTCCGGCGTCACCATCAAGCGTATCGAACTTTGGGTGACGAACAAAACGGGAAGTTATGAAAGCAACCGCAATATCGTGGCCTTCACCGACCTGGGCGAACATGACCATATTTCCAACCCGATCTGGAGCAAAGGCAGCGTGCAAGTGGCCGCCAATGCTGCCAACACCCTCTATTCGACCATGACCACACAGCATGCCGCCGCACGCGACATCAGTCAGACGTCGAGCGACCTGGACGCCATCGCGGGCTTTGAAGGCAGCGTGGACTACGAGAAGCTGCAAAGCGCACGCCTGTTGTCTTCTTCGGAATACACCGTAAACAATTCATTGGGCTACGTGTCGCTCAACTTTACCCTGCAGCCGGACGAAGTCCTGGCCGTAGCCTTCGAATACACCTACAACGGCACAACCTACCAAGTGGGCGAGTTCTCGGCCGACCTGACCGACAATACCCAAGCCCTGTTCGTCAAGGCCCTGAAAAACACATCGAACACACCGCAGATGGGCAACTGGGACTTGATGATGAAAAACGTGTATAGCCTGGGAGCTACCACCACGCAAAAGGACAAATTCAAGCTGGACATCCAATACCAAAGCGACTCTGCCGGGGTGTACGTGTCCTACATTCCCGAAGCCAAATACAAAAACACCAAGCTCCTGCGGGTAATGAACTTAGACCGTCTGGATGCCAACAACCGTCCGAATCCGAACGGACAGTTCGACTATGTGGAAGGATACACCATCAATAAAGGACGCATCTACTTCCCCGTAACCGAACCTTTCGGAAGCCACCTGCGCCAATACCTGAATGATGAAGCCTTGGCCGAGAAATATTGTTTCGACGCACTGTACGACTCCACCAAGACCATGGCCAAACAGATAGCGGAAAAGAACAAATTCCTGCTCTCCGGAGAGTACAAGGGAAACAACGGTGCCGAAATCAGCCTCGGCGCCATGAACGTGCCGCAAGGCTCCGTGACCGTAACGGCGGGAGGCGTGACGCTGACGGAAAACACGGACTATACGGTGGACTACTCGATGGGCGTGGTGACCATCATCAACCAAAGCATCATCGATGCCGGCACGAACGTAAGCGTGGACTTCGAAAGCAACGACAACTACGGCATGCAGCGCAAAACGCTCGTAGGATTCAACCTGCAATACGACGTGAGCAAGGACTTCACGTTCGGCGGAACGTTCATGTTCCTGAACGAACAGCCGCTCACCACAAAAGTAAACATGGGCGAAGAACCTTTGAAAAACACCCTGTGGGGCGTCAACCTCTCGTGGAAGAAAGAAAGCCAATGGCTGACCAACCTGATAGACAAAATACCGCTCATCGACGTGACCGAGCCTTCGCAAATCAGCTTTACCGGGGAGTTCGCCCAACTCATTGCCGGGCAAAACAAGAAGATACAGGGGTCGGCTTCCTACATCGACGACTTCGAGAACACGAAAAACGGCATCAGCGTGATGCAGCCCACCAACTGGATGATTTCCAGCGTGCCGTCCGACTTTGAAGAAAGCAAGCTCGTCAACGACGTGCGCGGAGGCTACAACCGCGCCCTGCTGAGCTGGTACACAGTGGATCCGCTCTTCACGCGTCAAAGCTCCTCGCTCACGCCCGCCCATATCAAGAGCGACCTGAACCAACTCTCCAACCACTATGTACGCGAAGTGTACGAACGGGAGCTCTATCCCAACAAGACGCAGACCAGTTACAACTCGGCTGCTTCGCTCCCGGTAATGAACCTCGCATTCTACCCTACCGAACGGGGAGCCTACAACCTGGATCCGAACTTGGACTACAACGGAAGACTCACCAACCCCAAAACCCGTTGGGGTGGCATGATGCGTAAATTGGACACCAACGATTTCGAGACGGCCAACATCGAATACGTAGAATTCTGGTTGCTCGACCCGTTCATCTACACCCGTGACAAGGGCGGCGATTACGGAGGTGACTTCTATTTGAACTTAGGAGAAGTGAGCGAAGACATCCTCCACGACGGAAAGAAATTCTTCGAAAGCGGAATGCCCATCGACGGAAACTCCAACTATTACACGGAAACGGCGTGGGGACGCGTGCCCAACACTACCAGCGTGGTCTATGCCTTCAACAACGAATCCGGAGCGCGCGAACGGCAGGACATCGGGTTGAACGGACTCAGCAGCGAAGAAGAACGCACGTTCGGTGCCTACCGTGAGTTTCTCATGGCCGTACAAGGGAAAGTGAGCCCGCAAGTGTACGATTCGTTGATGAACGACCCGGCCGGAGACGATTACCACTACTTCCGGGGATCGGACTACGACGCCCAGCAACGCAGCATCCTCGACCGTTACAAGTATATCAACCTGCCGGAAGGCAACTCGCGGTCGAATGAAAATGCAAACGAATCGTACGACACTTCATACAAGACCACACCCGACGTGGAAGACATCAATCAGGACTACACATTGAACGAGTACGAGAAATATTACCAATATAAAATCAGCATCCGTCCGGAAGACTTCATTGTGGGGCAAAACCATATCGTGGACAAACGTACGGCAAGCGTCAAGCTCCGCAACGGCAACACGGAAGAGGTGAATTGGTATCAGTTCCGCATACCGCTTACCGAATACCAAAAGAAAGTGGGCAACATCAACGATTTCACGAGCATACGGTTCATGCGTATGTTCCTGACCGGTTTCGAACAGCCCGTCATCCTTCGTTTCGCCACACTGGATCTGGTGAAAGCCGAATGGCGTTCCTACGAACAGGCTCTTTATGCCGGCGAAATGCCCGTCACGAACGGAAGCATGGAAATATCGGCTGTCAACATCGAAGAAAACAACGACAAGACACCGGTGAACTACGTACTGCCTCCGGGCATCAGCCGCGTAGTGGATCCGGCACAAAGCCAACTGGCCGAAGACAACGAACAGGCTCTCTCGCTGACGGTACGTAACCTGGCCACGGGAGACGCCCGCGCCGTGTACAAGAACACCAACCTGGACATGCGCCAGTACAAACACCTCCAAATGTTCGTCCATGCCAACGCGCTGGCCGAGAATGTAACCGAAACGGAAGACAATCAGACCAGTATCTTCATCCGGCTCGGCTCGGACTACAAGAACAACTTCTACGAATACGAAATTCCCTTGAAGCTGACGGCAGCCGGACGCTACGACACTTATTCCGCCGAACAGTGCCGCGCCGTATGGCCTGAAGAGAATATGCTAGACATCGACCTCTCGGTGTTCACCAAAGTAAAACAGGCACGCAACCGCGAGAAGAGCCTCGGCAATACCAACCTGACCACACTCTTCTCCGTCTACGACGACAACCGGCCGAACAACAAGGTAAGCGTCATGGGTAACCCGACCTTGGGCGAGGTGAAGACCATCATGATCGGCGTGCGCAACAATGCCCGTGCAACCAAGTCGGTGGAAGTATGGGCCAACGAGCTTCGCCTGCAGGAATACAGCAATGATGGCGGTTGGGCCGCACAGGGTACCCTGAATATACAATTCTCCGACCTGGGTTCCGTCAATCTGACCGGACACATGGAAACAGCCGGATTCGGAGGCATAGAAGACAAAGTGAGCGAACGCAACCAGGAAGACATGTACAATTACAGCATCACGACCAGCTTCGAACTGGGCAAGCTGCTGCCGGAGAAAGTACGCTTCACGGCGCCCATTTACTATTCGTTCAACAAAGAGGTCATCAAACCGAAATATAATCCGCTCGACACGGACATGTTGCTGGAAGACGCTCTCGATGCTTGCACCACGGAACACGAAAAAGACTCGTTGAGAAGCCTGACCACCACGGAGACCACGAATAAGAACTTCAGCCTGAGCAACGTGAAGTTCAACATCGCCACGCCCAAACACCCCATGCCATACGACCCCGCCAACTTCTCGTTCAGCTATTCGCACAGCGAGTCCAACAAAACGGGCGAAACCACGGCTTGGGAAACGGAAAAAAACTGGAACGGAGCGTTCAACTACAACTATTCTCCCGAATACAAGCCTTTCGAGCCGTTCAAGAAGATGATTAAAAGCAAGAGTAAATGGTGGGACATCATCCGCGACCAGAACTTCAACTACTTGCCGCAAAACATCAGCTTCAACACGAACATCCTGCGCAACTATTACGAGTACCAGGAACGGGACATCGAGAATCTGGAAGACCCGACGTCGCTCCCTCTCTCCTTCTCCAAAGAGTTTTTGTGGAACCGCGATTTCAGTCTGAAGTGGGACTTGACCAAAAACCTTCACTTCTCGTTCAACTCTGCCACCCATGCGGAAATCGAAGAGCCGAACGTTCCGGTCAACAAGGATCTCTATGCAGACCAGTACCAAGTATGGAAAGATTCCGTATGGCACAGCATCAAAGGATTCGGAACTCCGCTCGACTACCAACAGGACTTCACGGCCTCGTACAAAGTACCGCTCGAAAAAATACCGTGTTTCTCGTGGATGTCCCTCGACGGCAATTACACGGCCAACTATTCCTGGGAACGCGGCATGGAACTGGAAGACGGAACTTCTTACGGCAATACCATCAACAACCAGCGTTCGGCTACGATAAACGGACGCTTCAATCTGGAAACGCTGTACAATTTCTCTTCTTTCCTGAAAGAGGTCAACAAGAAATTCTCGGCTAGCGAACGGAAGAAAGCCAAGGACAAAAGCAACCGTGAACGGGAGAAGGCCAAGGCACAAAAAGAAAAAGAGAAGGAAGCCGCCGCCAACGGGAAGGACGGGCAAAATAAGGACGGGAAGGACAAAACGGACGGCAAAACGGCGGACAACGCCAAAGGCACGGCCAACGCCAAGGTGAAAAACCCGAAATTCAAGGGATTTGCCGGTGAAATCACCCTGAAACCCGATACGACCGTGGAACTGGCGCACAACCAAAAGAGCCGCCGCATACGCGTCACCGCCGTAACCGCTGCCGGACGCCGCTACCCCATCAAGTTCAAGAAACTGGATAAGAACAAGATTCGCATCCTGAACATGGACTCCGTAAAACTGCGTGTCAACGTCATAGCCAAGACACCGGCAAAGGAAAAGCCCTGGTACCCCTACTTACAAGGGGCCACACGCTTCCTGATGATGGTGCGCAACGTCAGTGTCAGCTACCGTAACACGTTCGCCATGTCCTTACCAGGGTTCCTGCCCAACGTGGGCGACATGCTCGGACAACGTACGGGCGGAGGCATGCAACCGGGATTGGATTTTGCGTTCGGCCTCACCGGCGAAAGCTATATCGACAAAGCCAACGAGCGGGGATGGCTGCTCAACAATGACAGTATCAGTACGCCGGCCACCACCAACGCCATGGAGGATCTCCAACTTAAAGCCACGTTGGAACCTATCCCGGACTTGAAGATTGACTTGAATGCCAGCCGGACGGTGAACAGTAACAAGAGCATACAATATATGTATGCGGGCATGCCCACCACACAAAGCGGCAGCTTTACGATGACCACCATTTCCATCAAATCGGCCTTCGAAAGCCGAGGCGACGCCGGAAACGGATACAGCAGCAAGACATTCGCCCGTTTCCAACAATACCTCAACACGTTCCAAAGCCGTGTGGAAGCCCGCTATGCCAATGCCACCTATCCGGCTGCTACCGGACTACAGGGCAAGTTCGACCCGGCCAACGGTACGGTAGACAAGTATTCGTCCGACGTCATGATACCGGCTTTCCTGGCCGCTTACACCGGAGGAGGAGACATCAACTCCCCGTTGGACATTTTCCCGAGTCTGGCACGCATGCTGCCCAACTGGACCGTATCTTACAAAGGCCTGGCCTACCTGCCTTGGATACGGGACCACTTCAAGAGCGTCACCCTGAACCACTCCTACAAGAGCATCTACTCCGTGGGGGCTTACAATACGTACAGCAGTTGGATGGAGTACATGGGCGACCTGGGATTCATACAAAACACTACGGACAATGCTATCATCCCGAGCAGCATGTACGATATCAGTTCCGTATCCATCAACGAAGCCTTCTCGCCTTTGGCAGGACTGGACCTCACGTTGAACAACAACATGACTTTCAAGGTAGAATACCGCAAGACACGCGTACTCACCCTGAGCATGACCGCGGCCCAGTTGAATGAGGCTTGCAGCAATGACTTCGTCATCGGATGGGGCTACAAAATCAATGATTTCAAGTTCTCTACCCTCTTCGGAGGCCGACGCAAGAAAGCCGGAAGGAGCAATAACAACAAGCAAACGAATGCGGCCAACAACCGGAACAATACCCGCAAGAGCGGTACTTCGGCGAAAAACAGCCGCGTCATCAGCCACGACCTGAACCTGCGTTTCGACTTCTCGTTCCGTAATCAGGACGCCATTACGCGCAACATCCAGACTTCGCTGTCTGAAGCTACAAGCGGCAACAAAGCCATCAAAGCCTCGTTCAGCGCAGACTACACGATGAGCCGTTACGTCACGTTGAGCCTCTATTACGACCGTCAGCGCAACCAACCGTTGCTCTCGTCCAACGCTTATCCCACCATCACACAAGATTTCGGGTTCAGCCTGCGGTTCTCACTGACAAGATAGAGCCTTACGCTACACGATTCGGCGGAGCAGGAAAACATCCTGCTCCGCCGAATCGTAAGTTGCCCGTTCAAAACCTTCGCTTCACATGTATATGATTTTCATCGTTCCTCCGCCCCAAACGAAAATCTCCTGAGAACGGAAAATCGTTCGGCTGAGAATGAAAAATCGTTTGGCTGAGATTGATTTTTCGTTTGGCGCAGAACAAAATGACATTCTCCTCAGCCCGGAGACGAACTTTACATCAAGCTGTATTACAGCAAATTAAGAAGAAAAACAGTCGCCTATGGCGAAGAAAGTCGCACCCTCCTCCGACTGTCAAACTTCTTCCTATACCGGTGCGGAAGGTGCTCCTCCTGTTTCCGAGGTGCCGACCGGTTTCAATCCCATCTTTGCCGCCCGACGAAGCATGAACTCGTATGCTGCATCGTGCTCGTTCGGTACCACGCCGTCGAGAATCGCATCTTTGATGGCACTCTTCAGACTGCCGACCTCGCGACAAGGAGACAGACCGAACACCGCCATAATCTCCTCTCCCGAAACCGGAGGCTGGAAGTTGCGCACACGGTCGCGCTCCTCCAAATCCACCAACTTGCGGCGTACCAATTTGAAATTGTCTAAGAAGCGTTGTTTACGTTGGGCGTTCTTCGAAGTAATATCAGCCTCGCAAAGTGTCATCAAGTCCTCGATGTCGTCACCGGCTTCGAACAGCAGACGACGCACAGCGGAATCTGTCACTTCCTCGTCGGCAATGACAATGGGGCGCATGTGCAGCTCCACCATCTTTTGCACATATTTCATCTTCTCGTTCATCGGCAACTTCATCTTCCGGAAAATGTCCGGCACCATCTTGGCTCCGATAAAGTTATGATTGTGGAAAGTCCATCCCGCCACGGGATCGAAGCGCTTCGTACGCGGTTTGCCGATGTCGTGCAAAAGGGCCGCCCAACGCAACCACAAATTATCCGTGTGCCGGCAAATATTATCGAGCACTTCAAGCGTGTGGTAGAAATTGTCTTTATGCGCACGTCCGTTTACCTTTTCCACCCCCTCCATAGCTGCCAACTCGGGAAAAATGAGAGGCAGTAAGCCGCATCGGGCCAACTCCACAAAGCCTTTCGAAGGCGTGGGCGTCATCATTATCTTATTCAATTCGTCGGCAATACGCTCGCGGGAGATGATCTTTATCCGCTCCCGGTTCCGTTCCAGCGCCTCGAACGTCTCTTCGTCTATATAAAAATTCAGTTGGGTGGCAAAACGCACGCAACGCATCATGCGCAGCGGGTCGTCGCTGAAAGTAATGTCGGGGTCGAGCGGCGTACGGACGAGGCGGTCTTCCATGTCCCACACGCCGTCGAACGGGTCGACCAATTCTCCGAAACGTTCACGGTTCAAACATACGGCCAGTGCATTAATCGTGAAATCACGGCGGTTCTGGTCGTCTTCCAACGTCCCGTCTTCCACCACCGGCTTACGCGAGTCATGGCTGTAACTCTCCTTCCGGGCTCCTACAAGCTCCACCTCCATTCCCTTGAACTTGACTTGTGCCGTACCGAAATTGCTGAACACACTCAGGTGTGCGCCTCTCCCCAGCCTGCCGGCCAAAGCCTTGGCCAATGCTATGCCGCTCCCCACCGTCACGATATCGATGTCCTGCGAAGGGCGCTCCAGAAAAAGATCACGCACATAACCGCCTACGACATAGCATTCCACACCCTGCTCATCAGCCACTTCCGATATTTGATGGAAAATCTTTTTGTCCAACAAATGTATCAAATCTTCCCTCGTCAAATTCCTCATTCTTCAAAAATACCATAAAATAATTGCAAAAATACGATTTTTTGCGCATCGGCTTGAATTATTCCCTCAAAAAATGGTACTTTTGCAGAGTGAATTCTGTGACAAAAAGCCTATGAGAAAAACATTATACACCTTATTGCTTCCTATTATCGTCTGTTCCTGTACGGGGCAAGAGGATAAGGAAGAAGAATACGCAGGCCGTATGCTCAATGCTGCGCGTACCTTAATGACAGAAGGAAACTACGTAGCTGCCAAAGACAGTATTCTGGCCATGCGTGAAACTTTCCCTACGGCCTTTAAAGCACGCGCCACCGGCATTATCGTAATGGACAGTATCGAACTCCTTGCGGCACAAGATACGTTGGCCATAATGGACAGTACCCTAAGGGCAGAACAGGAAATACTAAAAAAACTGGAATCTGAAAAGCGACGGGGACATAATGCCGAATATTACCGGCAACGCACGGATGTGTTCCATCTCAAACAACGTTTCGACGAACTGGGGGCCAAAGTCAAATTTTATCTGCGCAAAATAGAAGTGGACATCCTCGAAAGGGATAAAGGATTTGACGGGGATACGAACGAATAATCCACCCCACTCTTGCAAAGAAAGAAAATGAACGTCCCCTCTGTCGCTATCACAGCAAGGAGGGGACGCTTTCTATAATTACATTGTGTTTGTGTGTTACCAAAACTTATTGGCTGCCGCATTATATTCCAAACCTGCTTCGGCCATCTTGTTTTCCAATTCTTGGCGGTCCACGTCCATATCATCACATAAAGCATCGAGTGTCGGATAAAAATCCCGCAACTTCATATTGATGAAACTCATCAGCATCATCGGATCTTTCGGCATTTCTCCTTCCATCTTTAACCTCCTCGTCTTATCATTATAAATGTCCGTTCCTGACCGTCACCACCAAGGTACCTATGCAAAGCACAGCCGCCACCAGACAGGCAAACAATACGTGCCATATGTATGTATCCATCTGAAAAAATAATCTTTTTACCTTAAACAAACCGTAACCTACGCGTATCTTTACCTTAAAACCATTACCTATTAATATCTTTTTCGTGATACAAAGGTACAAACAGGACGTTTATCCTGCAAGATGAATAATCATTTTGAAATGAGTTCCGGTAAATTCTTGACCTAAATCAAGAATTTACCGGAACGTTGTATCAGATGTAACAAAGATGTTACAATAAGAACCTCACAATATCATTATAACAAGCCAGCACCATAAGCCCCATGATCAAGGCCATACCTACCACTTGGGCGCGTTCGAGGAACTTGTCGCTGGGCGGACGACGAAGAATCATCTCGGCAATGAGGAACAGCACGTGACCGCCATCCAACGCCGGAATGGGCAGGATGTTCATGAAAGCCAGCATCAGGCTCAGGAAGGCTGTAGTCTCCCAAAACGTCAGCCAATCCCACGTAGCAGGGAAAATGCTCCCGATAGTGATGAAACTGCCCACACTTTTCGCACCGTCGGCCGTAAATAAGTACTTCAAGTCGCTTACATATCCGGAGAGTACATCTATCCCATGGGAGATACCGGCCGGAATACTGGCCCAGAAACCATAGTCCACCTTTATAGGTTTATAATACGCCGAAAGGGTTTGTTTCAACAATCCTAATTTGTAATCTGCCCCAAGTTCCAATGTCACGGTATCCGTACGAGCGCCATCTTTCGACTGGTAAACCACAGACAGGCGGCTCAGACGCACGCTATCCTCATGGGACGGGCTGCCGGCCATCAAAGGTTCCATGCGTACTCTCATGATTTCGTCAAAGTCGCTCCACGTAGCCACCGGCTTTCCATCCATCGCCACGATGCGGTCTCCGCTACGGATTCCGGCTTCATACACCGGAGAGGAAGGAAGAACAGAATCTATGACCGAGGGAATGAAAGGAACCATGAACGGCGGATTGGATTTAAGCATCTCCAACATGTTCATATCTTCCGGCATCGTCAGACTCACTTCCCGGCCCTCGCGCAGCACAGTTACCTCACGGGCCTCCGATACGGCACGGTAAACGGAACCGTCCCATTTCCGGATTTCTTCACCGTCCACCGCCAATAAGACGTCTCCGTCACGGAAACCTAATTTTTCCGCTTGTTCGTTGAACTGGTATCCCATCGTCATGTCCTTGGCCGGTATATACTGTTCGCCCCAATGAAAAAGAATCATGGTGTAGATAAACAAAGCCAAAAGGAAATTGACCACTACACCTCCAATCATGATAAGCAGACGCTGCCACGCCGGTTTGGCACGGAACTCCCACGGCTGCACCGGCTTTTTCATCTGCTCGGTGTCCATGCTCTCGTCTATCATACCCGCAATCTTCACATAGCCTCCGAAAGGAAGCCAACCGATACCGTACTCGGTCTCATTGTCCTTGCACTTGGGAAACAAACGGGTAAACCACTTGTCTTTCGTACTAAATAAGTGGAAATAAGGATCGAAGAAAAGAAAAAATTTCTCCACTTTCACGCGGAAGAGTTTGGAGAAAAAGAAATGTCCTCCCTCGTGGAGCACTACGAGAATCGAAAGCGAGAGCACCAACTGGAGGGCTTTAATCAATGTTGCATCCATGTAATATTGTGTTTGTTTTGTTTTTGTTTAACATGCCCCGACGTACTCCTCTGCAATCCGGCGCGCCTCGGCATCCGTCTGCAAATAGTCCTCGTACGTGGGTTTCTTTACGAAAGAAGTCTTCCGCATCGTATTTGCTATCACATCGCTCATCTGCAAGAAGCCGATACGGTCCTCCAAAAAGGCACGATTGACGATTTCGTTAGCCGCATTGACAATGCAAGGCATGTTTCCGCCCTCATGCAAGGCTTCATACGCCAAAGCGAGGTTACGGAAACGACGGGTGTCCGGCTCCTCGAAAGTGAGCGTGCCTATCCGGAACAAGTCCAGACGTTCGAACGAACTCTGTAAACGCAAGGGATAGGAGAAAGCATATTGTATGGGCACACGCATGTCCGGCATTCCCAACTGCGCCTTGACCGCCCCGTCGGCAAACTGCACGGCACTGTGCACGATAGACTGTGGGTGTACCACCACCTGTATCTGTCCCGGCTCGACGCCGAACAGCCATTTGGCCTCTATCACTTCAAAACCCTTGTTCATCATCGACGCGGAGTCGATGGTGATTTTCGCCCCCATCGCCCAGTTCGGATGTTTCAACGCCTGGGCTTTGGTCACCGAAGCCAACTGTTCATGGGAAAACGTGCGGAAAGGGCCGCCCGAAGCCGTCAGGATAATCTTCTCTACAGGACTTACCTCGCCTGCCAAACATTGGAAGATGGCAGAATGTTCCGAATCCACCGGAATGATGTCCGCATGATAATCATTTGCCAGACGGTTAATCAGTTCCCCGGCTACGACCAACGTTTCCTTATTGGCCAATGCTATGGCTTTTCCCGCCTTAATCGCACTGATGGTCGGCCTTAAACCAGCAAATCCGACCATAGCCGTCAGCACCACATCCACCGGCCTTTCCTGCACAATCTGACAAAGCGCTTCCGCTCCGGCATACACCTTGACGGGCAAGTCGGCCAACGCATCGCGCAACACCTCGTACTTGTCCTCATTGGCAATGACTACCGCTTCGGGCATGAAACGGCGTGCCTGTTCTATCAGCAGTTCCACCCGGTTGTTTGCCGTCAGTACATACGCCTCATACAAATCGGCATGTTCCTCGATGACTTGCAAGGCCTGCGTCCCGATAGATCCCGTGGAACCTAATATCGCAATCTTTTTCTTCTCGTTCGTATTCATCCAAGGTATTATTCTCATTCACCCAAAGCCAAAAGGCCATCGGGCAAAGTCATGTAAATCTTACGGTTTTTATGGTCGATATCCTCCACCAAGTCTTCACCGGCCGGAAGCAAAATCTTCCCGCCAGAAGGAGTAGCGACTTCAAAAAGAACATTCAACGTAGATTCGTCTACCGCTTCCACCTGTCCCAATTCACCATGAACCGTGTCCACGACCGTGAAACCGGTGAAGTAACTCCACGTACATTCTCCCTCATGTGCCTCTTCCGTCAGGGCCTTCGGAAAGTAAACCTCCACGCCAACCATGCGGCGTGCCTGCTCTTCCGTATCCACCCCTTCGAATTTCATCAAGACCGTCGTATCGCTCCGAAAGCGGTATTCTTCCATAAAGAAAGGCACCAGTATTCCGTCCATACGGCATACCACATACTCCGCTTCCACACGGTCGAACACATCGTCCGTAAAGGCCATGTTCAATTCCCCCGACACCCCGTGTGTCTTGGTCAACATACCTATTTTATATACTTCGTCTTCGCGTATCATTCTTCTACACGTTTGATGCAAGCTCCCAATGCCGTCAGACGCGATTCGATATTCTCATATCCCCGGTCTATCTGTTCGATATTGCTGATACGGCTCGTCCCGTCTGCACTCATGGCGGCTATCAATAGAGCAATTCCGGCACGTATATCAGGCGACGTCATGCGTCCGCCACGCAAACGGATTTGATGGTCGTGCCCGACCACCACGGCCCGATGCGGGTCGCAAAGGATAATCTGCGCCCCCATATCAATCAACTTGTCCACAAAGAACAAGCGGCTCTCGAACATCTTCTGGTGAATCAACACCGTACCTTTGGCTTGTGTGGCCACCACGAGCAACACACTCAACAAATCCGGGGTCAATCCCGGCCACGGCGCATCGCTCAAGGTCATGAACGAACCGTCCAGGAAAGAATCAATCTCATAATGGTCATGCCTCGGGATGAACAAATCATCTCCATGACGAAGCACTTGCACGCCCAAGCGGCTGAAAGTATAAGGAATGATGCCTAAATTATCATACGACACATTCTTGATGCTGATACCGTCGCCCACCATGGCCGCCATGCCAATGAAGCTGCCCACTTCAATCATGTCCGGCAAAACCGTATGTGCGGCACCGTGAAGCGAATCTACTCCTACGATGGTGAGCAGGTTGGAAGCTATTCCGCTGATGTTCGCCCCCATACGGTTGAGCAAATGACAAAGTTGTTGGATATAAGGTTCGCACGCAGCATTATATATCGTTGTCGTACCCATAGCCAACACTGAAGCCATAATGATATTGGCCGTACCCGTGACCGAGGCTTCATCGAGCAACATATACGTACCACACAACCGCCCGGCATGAATGTCGTATACGCCCCGGCGGATGTCATAATCAAACTTGGCTCCCAATTTCTGGATTCCGAGAAAATGCGTATCCAACCGACGGCGTCCGATTTTGTCTCCTCCCGGCTTAGCCACCATGGCACGGCCGAAACGGGCTATCATCGGGCCGATAAGCATCACGCTTCCCCGCAGTTTGGTACAACGTGCCAGAAACTCATCGCTCTGCACATATTCCATGTTCACCTCGTCAGCCTGAAACGTAAAGTCGCCCGGAGCATTCCGCGTGACTTTCACACCGACATCTTCCAACAAACGGATTTGGTTGTTCACATCCGAGATGTCGGGTATGTTTTTGATACGTACCGGTTCTGAAGTAAGCAACGTCGCACAAATCACCTGCAAGGCTTCGTTCTTCGCGCCTTGGGGTACTATCTCTCCGGTCAAACGACGACCACCCTCTATAATAAATGAAGCCATACGAACAGAACCGCCGCTTAATTTTTCCGTTTGTTCTTCCGCCCGACATTACGATAAGCCACTGGGGCACGCCCCGGCTGAACCTTATCATATTGGTCGGAGAACAAATGAAAACGTTCTCTATCCAAATGCACGGTACCATGCGTATAGTGGTCCAAATCCAAAGCCACCTTGTCATCGTCCATGGCATCCTTGTTCCAATTACCCAAGCTCCGTTTCATCTGCCCGGCTACCAACAGCGTCAGTTCTTCCCGTTCCGCCCCCTCCGGCATCTCGGCCAATTTACGTATCAACGCTTCCAACAAAGCCCCGTAATGACGATAACGGATCTTTTTCATCGGATAGGCCATAGGAGACGGCTTACTGTCCCCTCCTACTTTTCTGGGCGTCACTTCGTACGGATAATCAATATCCAACTTATAATCGGCCATGATAGCCAAATGATCCCACAATTTATGCTTGAAATCCGGTACGTCACGCAAATGCGGAAACATGTTTCCCATTATCGAGACTATCGTGCGAGCACAACGTTGACGCTCCTCACGGTTTTCCAGCGTGAGCGCATAATCCACCATTTCCTGGATGCCGCGTCCGTACTCCGGCATCGGTAATTTCTTACGTTGGGTATTATATATCATTTACAAAAGTTTTTTCGGTTTTGAAGCTACAAATTCTTTCAAATAGAAAGGCTCGAAATAAGCCACGTCTTCAAATCGGCCCAGCGCAAAAGCCTTCTCCGCCAAAGGCCCCATGTTCCGGGCCAAAGGCATGACATCCGGAAGGAAATGCGCATTCGGGTGCGTAATTCCAGTCTTGCATTTCTCAGCGCCGTCACCCAAAAAGTACACCGGCCGTTCGTTCAGGAAGTCTTGGTAAGTGCTCTCGTCCACAATGTCGGCTCCGATGGCCCGTACCGGTCTCAAAGCCCTGTCGTACAAAGCGGCATATACTTCCATCCTGCGCGCATCTATCATAGGACACAACAAAGCGTCTTCAGGCAAATCTTCCTGATAGAGCAGCACCGGCACGCACAACAGTTCCAACGTCGGGACAGCTATCAGCTTCAAACCGCGGGCATAGCAGATGCCTTTGGCCATCGACACACCGATACGCAATCCCGTATACGACCCCGGCCCCTGACTCACTGCCACCGCATCGAAAGGAATTCCGTGATTGTCGATATAAGAGATAGCTTCGTCCACAAAAACACCTAACTGCACCGCATGCGAAGGCCCGCTTTTGTCTACTTTTTCAAACAATACCGCCCCGTCTTCTGTAACGGCTACCGAGCAAACCTTCGTACTCGTTTCAATATGCAGTATACAAGACATAAACTATTTTTTCCTTAGAATAACTCCGCAAAGTTACCATTTTATCCTATTATTTTCCTACTTTTGCATAAAATAATTATTAAATCATGATTCAATCAATGACGGGCTACGGCAAATCGACTGCCGTAGTGAAAGGCAAAAAGATACACGTGGAAATCAAATCCCTCAATAGCAAGGCTTTAGATCTTTCTGCACGTATCGTACCGCTCTATCGGGAAAAGGAAATGGAAATCCGCGCCATGATCAGCCGAACGCTGGAGCGCGGAAAAGTGGACTTCACCATCTGGGTGGAAAAAGACGACACGCAAACGGCTACACCTATCAACGGCGTTATCTTGGACAACTACTACCAGCAGATCAAACAAATCAGTGAAGAACGCCATATTCCCCTTCCGGCCGACTGGTTCGCCACGTTATTGCGCCTGCCGGACGTCATGACCCGCACGGAAGTGGAAGAATTGGACGAGGAGGAATGGACAGCCGTACGGACTGCCATCGAGGAAGCCATCGGCAAGCTCGTGGACTTCCGCAAACAGGAAGGTGCCGCACTGCAAAAGAAATTCACCGAGAAAATACAAAACATAGGCGATTTGCTGAAAAGCATCGAGCCGTATGAGCAAAGCCGCACCGAACGCATCCGCCAACGTCTGGTGGAAGCCTTGGAAACGATTCCCAATGTGGAATACGACAAAAACCGCCTGGAGCAGGAAATGATTTATTATATCGAGAAACTGGATATCAACGAAGAGAAACAGCGTCTGGCCAACCACTTGAAATATTTCATGGAGACCATGGAAAACGGTCATGGACAAGGCAAGAAGTTAGGCTTCATTGCCCAGGAAATGGGACGTGAAATCAACACGACGGGAAGCAAGAGCAATCTGGCCGAAATGCAGAACATCGTGGTGAAGATGAAAGACGAACTGGAACAAATCAAAGAACAAGTGCTCAACGTAATGTAACCACACCGACGACAATGACAGGCAAATTGATTATCTTTTCCGCTCCCAGCGGCAGCGGGAAAAGCACGCTCATCAATTATCTGATGGGACAGGACTTGAATTTGGCTTTCAGCATCAGTGCGACCAGCCGTCCGCCACGGGGGACGGAGCGTGACGGGGTGGAATATTTCTTCCTCACGCCCGAAGAGTTCCGCCAACGCATCGCCAACGGTGAATTCCTGGAATATGAGGAAGTCTACAAAGACCGCTTCTACGGCACCTTGAAAGCGCAGGTGGAAAAGCAACTGGAAGCCGGACAGAACGTAGTGTTCGACGTGGACGTACATGGCGGATGCCGCATCAAAGAATTTTACGGCGACCGCGCTTTAAGTATGTTCATCCAACCGCCCTCGGTGGAAGAGCTTCGCCGCAGACTGGAAAGCCGGGGCACGGATACGCCGGAAGTCATAGACGACCGCATCGCACGGGCGGAATACGAACTGACATTCGCCCCCAGATTCGATACGATAGTCGTAAACGACGACCTCGAAAAGGCCAAAGCCGAAGCACTGGCCCGCCTGAAAGCCTTCTTGCACCCATAAAACCCACAGCCCATGGACGACAAAACCATCCAAAGGAACTTACAGACCAGCATCATATTGTTCGTCTTATGTCTGATAGTCACCATCGCCGCAGCCCTTTTGCAATGGACCGAAATCACCATCGCCATGGGAGTGTTAGCCGTGGTGCAAGCCTACATCATCTACGTATGGTGGCACCGGAAACGCCATCGGAAACCCCATTTCCAACATAAACCCCACGAAAGGGCATGACGGAAACGGGCATCTACGGGGGGTCTTTCAATCCTATCCACCGGGGACACGTGGAGTTGGCCGAACGCCTTTGCCGGGATGAAGGGTTGGACGAATTGTGGTTTATGGTATCTCCCCAGAATCCATTCAAAAAGTCGTCTCCCGATTTATTGAATGAAAATATCCGTCTGGAGCTGGCCCGCATGGCCGTACGGGAACATCCCAGCCTCAAAGTGAGTGATTTTGAGTTCCGCCTGCCCCGCCCGTCCTACACGGCAGACACTTTGGCTGCCTTGCGGCAAGCTTATCCCGACCGGCTTTTCACATTAGTCATCGGTGCAGACAACTGGCTTGCTTTCAAGGATTGGAAGAAACCGGACGAGATTCTAAGCCACCATCGCATCTTGGTCTACCCCCGTCCCGGTTACGCGGTGGAGGCCGCGTCCCTTCCCCCCGGTGTCAAGCTTACGGACACCCCGCTCATTGACATCAGTTCCACCGAAATCCGCCGTCTCATCTCCCAAGGCGACGACGCCTCTTACGGATTAGACGAAGCGGTCTGGCAGGAAATCCGCAAAAAAGGATACTATCGGAAAGCATAAGGCATCTGAGTGAATAAAACAGACATGCCCACTGTCTCTTCCACGATTCAGCAGGCATGTCACATCTTTACGGCATCCTTCTCTCACAAAAGCCGATATGCCGACTCATTCATTATACCAATTTTATCTTCAATACCGGTGCTATGTCATTCGTCTTCTCCTCCGGCAACATCACTTTCAGGCCGTCTTCGCCACAAGTGAACTTCACCTTTCCGTAACCTAACAACTCCACACTTTTCACCTTTCCTTTATAATAAGGAGAACCTTTACGGAAGCTTTTCATCATGATTACTTTGCTTTCAGGCCATCCTAAAGCCGTAGCATACACGACCTTCTTGCCTTTCTGTACAAAACGTACATCCTTTGCCGTATAATTCTGCCCTTCATTGAACCCCTGCGCTTTCATCGGGTTGGCAGCCTCAGCCAAAGGTCCCTCGCCGAACGTCGTCCACGGGCGAGTACCATAAATACTTTCTCCGTTGACATCCATCCATGCTTTGATATCTTTAAGAATCGCCACTTCTTTCTCGTCTATGGCACCGCTTCCCCTCAAAGGTACACTCAACAAAAGGTTACCGTTCTTGCTCACGATATCCACCAACATCTTTACCACTTGGCTTGCAGGCTTGTAACCATTACGGTCGTATACGCTCCGCTCATAATGCCAATTGCCCAAGCAAGTACACGTCTGCCAAGCTTTCTCCTGCGGACGATCGGGTATGCCACGCTCCACATCCCATACCATGGCCTCCTTATGCTTGTCTTCAAGAATCTTGCCCGTCACCACGGCGCGCATCTTTCCCTTGTTCTCTTTCAGGCTCGTGTTATACATGTGAGCTAAGATTCTCACGCCCTCGTCACTGATAGGATAGAACGGCAACACAGTATCGTCGAAATACAACACGTCGGGATGATAACGGTTGACCACATCCAACGTCCGGTTATACACCTTCGTCTTGAAATCCTCCGAAGGCTGGGAGGCTCCGTTACCCCAAGCCCACTGCGAATGGATAGCCCCGACATTCTTGCTGTCCTTGCTCCGTTCGTGTCTCTGCTCATATAAGTCCTGGGGATCGTAACCTTCCCACCATTTTCCTTTCCCATCGGCTTTCGTCAACTTGCCATCGAAATCTTGTGAACCTTCCATCCAAGTCCAAGCGTGGGAGGCATGAATACTCACACCAAGCGGCAATCCGTATTTCTTACACGCCTTGGCCCACTCGCCCACGACATCCCGTTTCGGACCCATGTTCACGGAGTTCCACGGTTGGTACTTGCTGTCCCAAAGGTCCATATTATCATGATGGTTACCCAATGCCATGAAATAACGGGCACCCACGCTCTTGTAAAAACGTACCAGAGAATCAGGTTGCCACTCTTCGGCCTTCCATTCATTAATCACGTCCTTAAACCCGAAATCCTTCGGATTACCATATTTTTTCACGTGCACGTCATACTGCCAATGACCCGGATAGTACATGTGACGCGCATACCAATCGCCCGACTCCGGTTCGCACTGCGGCCCCCAATGCGCCCAAATGCCGAATTTGGCATCGCGAAACCAATCCGGACACTCATACGCTGCCAAAGATTCCCACGTCGGTTGGTATTTGCCCGTCTGCATCGGTTCGGGCTGTACGTTTTGCTGTGCTGCCGAAGGGACGCATGCAAGCATCGCCGCCCCACAACACAAAGACATCATCCATTTGTTTCTCATTATCTCATTTATTTGGTTTTGGATGCAAAATTAAATATTTATCCTTAAAACAGAATTGCACTATCCAAATTCAATATAGGATTTTATAGGCTTTTTTCACGTCATACCGGACTGCCGTGCTTCAATATCTCATCGGAAGCTTCCGACTGCAAGTCCTTTCCCACCTCGCGGTCGAACAATATTTTAAACGTATAAGCACAGCTGCAAGGTTTATGTTCCGGAAAGCGGATTTCAAGTCCCTCGTCCGTCAACTGCCAATCCAGTTTCTCCGCGGACCCCAAGAGCACGATGTCTTGGAGCCGGGCACCGGCCACCGCTTCCTTGTCTAAGGACTTGATGAAGACGGAAGATAGATGAAAAAAGAGGCCATACCCTGCGGCATAACCTCCTCTCCATAAAAACTAAACCATAAAACATCTTTATGTCCAACCACGGCGATAAGCACTGTGACCGTAAAATACCACAACCACAAAGCAAATGAATGGCAAAACGAAAGACAAGTTTACCGCCGGCATCCCCCAAAGCGTGTGCAGGTCGATGATAGCCGCCTGAGCCGGTGGCAATATTGAACCGCCAAGGATGGCCATAATCAGCCCGGCGGCCCCGAACTTGGCATCTTCGCCCAAACCCTGCAAGGCGATACCGTATATGGTGGGGAACATGAGCGACATGCAAGCCGACACGCCCACGATGCAATACATACCCCAAATGTTTTGCAGGAACATGACGCCCACGGTAAACAATGCAGCAAAAACAGCCAACGTCCGCAACAGCAACCCGGAATTGAAGAAACGTAACAAGAACGTACAAATGAAACGGCTCACGCAAAATACGGCCATCGCAGCAATATTGAACTGTTGTGAACGCACCTCGGCAGCCTGCTCAGCCATGCCCATCGACATGAAAAGGCGGGTACCGTATTGAATGATAAACGTCCAGCACATGATTTGCGCTCCTACGTAGAAAAACTGCGCAACCACGCCCTCACGATAACGACGCACAGCTACAAGACGCTTCAACGTAGGCAGAAAATCAATCTTACCCGACGTATCGCGATGACGCGGCATCCTCACCAAACGGACGAGCACTAACATGGAAAGCGTCACCAGTCCTACCACCAAATAGGGAGCGATGAGCGTCTCCAAATCCGCATCGCGCACCGCTTCGAACTCGCTACCGGACAGCAAGGCACGCCCGGCGGTATCCAATGGGTGCAACCGACGCTGGATGAATTCCATAGCCACGTACATGCCCAACAAGGCTCCCATGGGATTGAAGGCCTGCGCCAAATTAAGCCGTCTCGTGGCCGTTTCCTCCGCCCCCATTGAAAGGATGTATGGATTACAACTCGTCTCCAAAAAAGATAGCCCGCAAGTAAGGATGAAATAGGCTATGAGGAACGGATAATAGTCCCCCGTCATCTTGGCGGGGAAAAAGAGGAAAGCTCCCAATGCGTACAACCCTAAACCCAACATGACACCTGCCTTGTAGGAATAACGGCGGATGAACATGGCGGCCGGAAAGGCCATGGCGAAATAACCTCCGTAAAAAGCCACTTGTACGAGCGTACCCTCCGTCACACTCATACGGAATATCTTGGAAAAGGATTTTACCAATGGGGTAGTCACATCATTGGCGAATCCCCACAGGGCAAAACAGAAGGTAATAAGCGCAAATGGAACCACGGCAGCCCATGTACCGTCGCCTATAACTGGAATTTTCCGACTATCTTTCATATTTTCGTTTTTTTGATATTAGATCAAAGTTTAAAATCACTCATAAAGGTAAAACATTCTCTCCATCGGTTGCCACTTTTCCGCCGAAGACGCACCGGGGGCGGCCTTCTGGAACACAGACATATAATCTTCCCATTCCTGTTGGCGCGGTAGTGTGGCCAGTTTTGCCATGGCCTCATCCCAATCGAAGTCCAGCGGAGTTTCGACTATCATGAAAAGCTTGGTACCCAATATGTAGATTTCCATCTCCAAAATACCCACTTCACGGATACCCTGCCGGATTTCCGGCCAAGCTTTTTCACGACTATGGCGCCGACGGTACTCGGCAATCAATTCGGGATTGTCCCGCAACTCCAATGTTTGACAATAACGCTTAACAGGTGCGTTATATTGCTTTACTTGATAACCTTTCATATTTTTTTAGATTATAATTTGAATTTCGTTCTTATTCTTGATTCTTCCACACGCTTCGGCTTGTACTAACAGGTTGCCGATGGCCGTAGCCTCTACTGGGCCGGCCAGTATTGGAATACCCGTAGCCTCTTCCGTCAGACGGTTGAGCAAGCGGTTGCGGCATCCGCCGCCGATGACATGCAGGCACTCCACGGGCCGGGGCAACAGGGCGTTCATTTGTTGTATCCCCATCCGGTAACGCTCTGCCAACGACTGCAACACGCAACGCACATATTCGCCTTGCGTGACCGGCACTTTCGTTCCCCGGGCCCGGCAATAGTCCGCAATGGCCTTTTCCATATCAGCCGGATGCTTGAAATCCGGTGCATCGACATCTATGGACGAAACATCTGCTGCTTGCTCTGCCTCGGCTATCAGGAAATCGTAACCGGCACGCCATCCCCGAGTATCCCATTGACGGACGAGGCATTGCAATATCCACAAGCCCGTGATGTTTTGCAGGAAACGGATATGTCCACCCACGCCGCCTTCGTTGGTAAACCCTGCACGGCGGGCTTCTTCGGTCAACACAGGCTCATCCAAAGCGACACCCAGCAACGACCACGTGCCGGAACTAAGAAAAGCACTGACCGCCTCCTTTCCCTTGCGGAACGGAACGGCATGCACGGCACTGGCCGTATCGTGAGAACCTACGGCCACCACCTTGACTCCCGGGGACAGGCCGACCTCGGCAGCAACTTCCGGGCACAACATCCCACGAACAGTTCCCGGCTCCAACAATTCGCCGAACAAATGTTCCGGCAAGCCCAGTTCGCGTATCAGCGGCATGTTCCATGTGCGTCTACGCGCATCCAAAAGTTCGGATGTCGATGCGATACAATATTCATTACCGGGTATGCCGGTCAGATAATAGGCAAACAAATCGGGCATGAACAGCAAATGGCGGGCTTCGCGCAACCAAGCTTCATTCTCTTTTTTCCGGGCATAGAGCTGGAACATCGTATTGATGGGCATCACCTGTATGCCGGTTTCGGCGTAATGTGCCGCTTCGTCTATACGGGCGAACACTTCTGCCGGGGTGTCGGCCGTGGAAGCGTCGCGGTAACACAAAGGATTCCCCATCAGATTGCCGGCCCTGTCCACCAACCCGTAGTCCACACCCCACGTGTCGATACCGATGCTTTCCACATCGGCATACTTGGCCGCAGCACGGCGCAGCCCCTCTTTCATTTCCTCGAACAAGGAAGGGAAGTCCCAGTACACATGTCCGCCCAGCCGTACTTGCCGGTTGGGGAAGCGATGTAATTCGTCCAGTTCCAACTGCCCGCCGGACACGCGTCCGGCTATCACCCGTCCGCTTCCGGCTCCGAAATCCACAGCCAAGAACGTACTCATGGTTTCTTGCCCAATATGTAAGTTCCCAAATCGTCGATTTCTTCCTGCGAAAGGACTTCATGACGGCCTCCCGAGAGCACGACGATGCGGCAGGCCATCTCGAAGAACATGGCACGCTCGAAAGCCTGGTCGAAATCCTTCCCGCACACCACTTGCCCGTGCTTGCGCAGCAAACAGGAATTATGGCCTTTCAAAGCTGCCTTCACCTGCTCCGCCAACTCGGGTGAACCGGGACGGAAATAAGGAATCACGGGTATCTCGTTCCCCACGTGGCAAGGCACCTCAGCCGTCACGTTGAAGTTTCGGGGTATCTCCTTCATACAGGCCACCGCCGTAGCGTAAGGCGACTGGAAGTGGAGCACGACATCCACGTCGGGACGCTCGCGCAGGACACCGAGATGGAATCCGCTCTCCATCGAGGGCTTTACCCCGTTCAAGACTTCCCCGTCTGCCACGCGACATACGGCCACTTTCTCTTTTGTCAAAGAGGGCACCCATGAACCGGTACCAGACACCAAAGCCTCCTCTCCGATACGCCAGGAAAGGTTGCCGCTACTGCAGACGGTCAAACCGGCATCCCCCACGCGGTGGGCCTGCATTATGAATTTTTCTATCTGTTCTGAACTTATCATATCATCTTTCGTTTTTCCAAAGCCATTCAAAAATCAACGTCGAAAACAACAGACAGAGCCGGACGGAGAAACTTTCGCAAGTTTCCCGTCCGGACAATCCGTCAACTTTCAACACTAAACATTATTCACTTATCATTTATAAATAGGTCCATATACCCGACATGCACGGTAGTCGGCTCCCTCCTTGTCCATGCCGAACGCATTCCACGCCGCCGGACGGAATATCTTGTCTTCCTCCACATTGTGCATGCAGACGGGAATGCGGAGCATCGAAGCCAACGTAATCAAATCTTGCCCGATGTGGCCGTAACTGATGGCTCCGTGGTTGGCTCCCCAGTTGTTCATCACGGAATAGACGTCACGGAAAGCCGGTTTGTCGCACAAACGGGGCACGAACCAAGTCGTAGGCCAAGTGGGGTCGGTACGCTTGTTAAGCACCTCATGGATTTCCGGATCCACATCGGCCGTCCATCCTTCGGCAATCTGAAGCACCGGGCCTAATCCTTTCACCAGATTCAGGCGCGACATGGTGACGGGCATCCCTCCTTTCGACAAGAAGTTGCTGGAGAAACCGCCCCCACGGAAATAATCACGGTCGGCCGGCAACCAGTTGGTGGCCTTCAGGCAAGCCTCAGCGTCCTTCTCCGTCATCTCCCAACAAGGTTTCATGCAGGGCTCACCTGCCGCATTGGTGCTTTCGCCCGTGGCATCCAACGTGGTGGCACCCGAGTTAATCAAATGAATCATGCCCCCCGCTGCCAGACCTGTCAGTTCTTTTCCCGTCACACGCTTCACGGCTTCGGGACTCCAATACGTACGCACGTCGCTGAACATCTGCCCGCAACCGGTCAGCAGGTTGCCGAACAACATGGCCACAGCGTTGCAGGAGTCGTTTTCAGTAGCCAACACGTATGCCTTGCGGATACCGTTCCAGTCGAATGTGCTGCACATCAGGGCTTCCGTGAAATCGCCGTTGGGTTTCCAGTCCGTCCACTGGCGCTGTCCTTGGAAACCGGCGGCAATGGCATTATGCCCGATGGCCTCTTCCTTGAAGCCCATCTCACGAAGCCGGGGATTACCCTTCATCAAGTCACGCACGATAAGGGTCATCTTCACCACAAACTCCCAGTCGGCATCTTTCTGCTCCCGGGTTTTCTGCCGTTCGGGACGGTTCTTGTCCCATCCCTCCTTCGTCTTGCAATATTTCTCCGTCCAGGCCATGGCTTTTGCATATTCTTCGTGGTCGTAAATGCCCTCTTCCATGCGGCGCAGGATTTCGGTTTCATCGACACTCTCATTGCGCATGCCCAGATACTCCTGGAAGAAATTCTGGTCTACTATGCTCCCTGCAATACCCATGCACTGGCTGCCGATGGACAAATAGCTTTGCCCGCGCATCTGAGCCACAGCCACGGCTGCACGTGCCCAACGCAATATCTTCTCGGCTACGTCGGCCGGAATGGAATTGTCATCCAAATCCTGTACGTCATGCCCGTAGATGCCGAATGCAGGCAATCCTTTTTGGGCATGTCCGGCCAATACGGCTGCCAAATATACGGCTCCCGGCCGTTCCGTCCCGTTGAAGCCCCATACGGCTTTCGGCCAATAAGGATTCATGTCCATCGTCTCCGAGCCATAACACCAGCAGGAAGTTACGGAAATCGTGGCCCCGACTCCTTCACGCTCGAATTTCTCGGCACAGGCAGCACTCTCGCCCACGCGCCCTATCGTGCCGTCAGCAATCACGCATTCCACCGGCGTACCGTCGCTATACTTCACATGCGAAGAAATCAAATCTGCGACAGCCTGAGCCAAGCTCATGGTCTTGTCTTCCAAACTTTCGCGGACACCGCCCTGCCGACCGTCGATGGTCGGACGAATACCAATCTTAGGATACTTGTTCATAATATTAAAGGTAGTTTGTGAATAATCATATTGCGAAAAAACACTCTCTTGTTCATCCGATGCAAAATTAGTGATTCCATCTCCGGGAAAATGGTACTAAGCCGTCAAAGAATAGGATTATATCGACTTCTTATCTTTCCCTACGAGGAAAAAACATCGTGCAAGCCTCTCCGTTCAAAAGCTTTTTCACTACCTTTGCCTCCGTAAAAGCCGAAATACAAAATCCATGAACAATGACATCGACCAAATGCACTTCCTCGTGCTTCACATCGGGGAAGCTTGTTGCAGAGAGAACTGGAACTACAAAAACATCTGTAGCCCGTTCACCCGAATATATTATGTAACGAAAGGGTATGCACAAATCGAACTACCCGACAAAAAACAAGATTTGCATCCCGGGCTTATGTATATCATTCCGGCCTTTACCACACACAGTTATATTTGCCATGGAGAGTTTTGCCATTATTATATCCACATTTCTAACGAATCCGACCACGATATTCTGGAAGACTGGGAACTCCCGACAGAAATCCGGACGGAAAACGAAACACTTTCCTACATCCGGAAATTGTATAAACTGTGCCCGGGTTTGGAACTTACGCAAACCGACCCGCAATATTATGACAACAGTCCGGCACTTACCCGCAACATCCTGAAGAACAAACAACGGGAACTGTATGCACGGGTGGAATCCCGTGGCATCATCTACCTATTACTGGCAGAATTCCTGCATCAGGCACAGCCGAAAACATACGTAGCCGATGAACGCATCACCCGGGTTTTGGCTTATATACGTACACATCTGAATGCCAAACCGGACATTAAAGCTTTGGCTGCCCTATCCTGCCTGTCCAAAGACCACCTGATCAGAATCTTCAAACGGGAAATGAGAATGACACCTTTATGCTATATCAACAAGAAAAGGATGGAGAAAGCACAGCTTCGTCTGGTGACGGAACTGACTCCAATTAAGGAAATAGCTTACCAACTGGGCTTTGAAGACCAAGCTTATTTCAACCGTATCTTCAAAAAAACGACGGGACTGACTCCGATGAATTACCGTAAAGCTTATCATAACCAAACATTATAAGAAACAAATATGGAAAAACCGACTTCTCTCTCTGCCCATCGGGCACAAAAGATATTCCGCGCATGGCCCATCCTCCTCGTTTTCTTTCTGGCCCTTCTCACCAGACTATACTGGATACACGAAAAGGAATACATGTACATCGACGACCCGACTTCCGTCAGTCTTGCTTACAACCTGCCGGGGTGGGGAAAGAAGACGTTCGAGGCCGGACATATCCTTACGGGAAAGGAGCTACGCCAACAATGTTACATCGACGACCGCGGGGGACTGGAAGGTTTGTGGGACGATTTGGCCGCATTACATCATGACAATAGGGACGGCTCGCATGCCAGCCTCTATTATATGGCTCTGCGTTGTGCACTGACAGGAGTGGACACCCCATCGACAGATATGCTAATCCGCCGCAGTTGCGGGTTGAACCTTGTGTTTTTCGGCCTGTCTTTCCTGTCCATGACACTCCTCTTACACATGTTATTTCCTGGAAAGACCATGTTGACGACTTTCTGCCTGCTATTGGCCTATATGAATCCAGTCTCCGTTTCAAACGTCCTACAGGCTCGCGAATACCTCATGGCAGAATGGCTATTTGTCCTTTGGGCCTATTGGTGCCTGCGAGCAGCCGCACGCATCCACAACCAACAGATACTTTGGGCACCCGGTACTTTTACGGGTGGGCTTGCCATATCAGCCGCCTTATTGTCATGCGGATACTTCAATGCCTTGTTCTTCGGATTTTCCCTCTTATGCCTTGCTGTGTATAGTTGCCGTCAACACGCTTACAAGGACTTGGGCTTTTACCCGGTATTGGGTATAGTCAGCCTGCTCTTATGCGTACTCCTTTATGAAGGTTTCTTCAACTTTCTGCATGATGCCCGCGCAACGGAAGTAGCAGATAAGATGCAAGGCGGCGACTGGCTTAGCAACTTGAGGCTTACCGTAATAGGACTGGGCTACATCACCGCCTTGCGCATACTCACTCCCGTATGGGGAACAGCCATTATTCTCTACTTGGTAACCCTCCTTGTCCGTAAACCGAAACAACCGTTCCATTCCCACCGACTGCCGGGCGCATGGTTGTTCGTCTGCGCCATGGCATGGGCCGTAGTTGTCATGTGGATGGCCAACTGGAAAGCGACTCGGTATATCAGCCCTTCCGTTCCGCTGTGTTTAGTGGCTGTGGCCTACTATCTCGCCTTGGGCTTGCAGCGCGTCCCCAAAGTTCTGGCCGGCATATTCGTAGCGGCGTTTATCGCTTATGCATGGTGCGAACGCCCCATGGAATACGTGAATCGCACCTCGGACAGAGAATGGCCTTCACACGCGAAACGAATCTTGCTTTACGGTCCCGACCACGAGGAAAAGAACACCCTTCTCCTTTTAACCCACTTCATCGGTGACAAACAAGAAATCGCCATCGTGGAACACACGACTGACATCCGACATTATGCCGCAGAAGAAGACACAACCGTCTATGTTTACGGCGCAAAAAACAGCCCGGACTTACAAACCGAGCCAGGATATAAAATGGAAAAAGAGTTCAACGATTGGATGAGCGTCTATACTTTTAACTTTCAATAAGCACGGTCGCGTATGCGGAAATACCTTCTTCTCGCCCTGTAAAACCTAACTTTTCTGTGGTTGTGGCTTTTACAGACACGTCGTCTGCATCAATACCCATCACCTCAGCCAGACAAACCTGCATGGCGGGAATATGAGGTTTCAATTTCGGACGCTCCGCACAAACCGTGGCATCGACGTTCCCCACACGGTAGCCTTTCGTGCCAATCAGTTCCACTGTCTTGCGCAACAAGATTTTACTGTCGATGTCACGAAACTCCTCTCCCGTATCCGGAAAATGATAACCGATATCTCTCATATTGGCTGCCCCGAGAAGGGCATCGCAGATGGCATGAATCAAGACATCAGCATCGCTATGCCCCAACAGCCCCATGGAGTGCTCCAAACGTATCCCCCCCAACCATAATTCACGTCCTTCCACCAAACGGTGTACGTCGAAACCGAAACCCACTCTAATCTTTCCCATGATTTACCCTTTACGATTAACGACGACGACCGAACAAATCTTTCATACCGTCCAAATCAAACCCTAAAGTGAAACGCATGGTCTGGTCGAGCGGATTGCTTTGAGCCGTAGAGAATACGTAACCGGCATCCAACGAAAATACACTCATCCGAAAACCGGCACCCACGGTGAAGTACTTGCGGTTTCCCTTGTTTTCGCTCTCGTGATGGTAACCGGCACGAAGCGAAAAGCGGTCATTATATATGTACTCCAAGCCCATGCTCCATTGTATCTCTTGCATTTCTTCCTTAAAACCGTTGGGGGCATCACCAAAACTCTTGAAAATACCGGCAATGGGGGATATATCGTAATAATCCCGCTGTACACGATCCGTATAATCCTGATCGGCTTCGCCTTCGTTCTGTTTCGGATAAGTCGGCACCAAAAGTTTATTGGCATCAGCCGCAATGGAGAACTTGTTATACTCATTTATAGGAATGAGGAAATTGACTCCCAAACGTAAATTCGTCGGGATGAATTCGGAGTTATCATCTCCACCGTAAGAAATCTTACTACCGATATTACTGATGTTCAATCCGATGCCCATGTTCCACTCCCGCGTACGCCCCGTAAAATAACGGTTCCAATAAAGTGCTATGTCCGCAGCAAAAGCTTTACCGGGACTCGTCTCATCCGAATAATCGTAAGTAATGTCGGAATAGATAAAACGCAAAGCTACAGCCGCCGAGAACGTTTCGCTCAACATACGGGAATAGGCTACATCCACCGACATTTCATACGGACTGATGGTCATACCAACTTCATCGCCCTCGTTGAGGTTCGTAGAAACTTCACCCAAAGAGAAGTAACGGAGGGAAGCGCTCAACGCCTGATAATCACCCAAACGATAGAAACCGCTCACGTATGCCAAGTTAATATCATTGACCAACTGACGTAACCAAGGTGTATAGTTCACGGCAACTCCTGCCCGACCGATACAAAAAGGATACTTGGCCGGATTCCAATACTGCGAACTCACGTCCGGCTCCGTGGCCGCCCCAAGATCGCCCATCGCACCGCCACGCGCATCCGGCGCAATGGATTGAGAGGTCACACTGGTGGTTACGGGGTTGAACATATTTTTTTTGTCCTGTGCATGTAGGGATAACATCGTGCCACACCACAGGCACAAAATAGCAAACAGATATTTCTTCATACTGGTTTTCTTTCTTTTTCACATGATAAAATAACGTGAGGCTTTTCTATTTATTGCCTAATATAATGATTTTATTCGCACGGGATACCGCCTTACTGTCCGGTGTAGACACAGTAGCCCGATATAAATAGACTCCGGTAGAAAGCGGCATGCCGGTAGATGTCGTCAAATTCCAATTCACTCGGTAAATCCCGTCTTCCGACATCCCCTCTTCCGTATGCGTCCATAGCTTGCGTCCGGCAAAATCGAATACTTCGAGCATAAAACTACACTCCGTGCCCGGACGGTCATACCGCATAATAAACGTAGTCTGCTCACGAGCCGGATTGTTCGTGCAAGTCAGATTTATCAAATCAGGACTAAGGCTGCTGTCTACATTGAAATCCAAAGTCACGGTGGAGGAATTATTCATCACATCCCATGCCCGGAAAGTCAGGGTATGCTTGCCATTCGGCAATGTAGGTATGACGTAAGCCAATTGCCCCCTCCGGTAATCGCCGAAGTCACTTACGTAATCATTATTCAAAATATAAGTCATAGCAGGATCTCCGTCTATCGTAAGCTCCAAATCGTGCCCCACAGCCGTATTAGTCACATTAATCCCACTCTCATCTTCCAACAATGCCACGAAATAAGGTGAAGCGTTAACCGTTCCCCCGGAAATGAAATCCTCACGGTTCAGATAAGCCGTAATCTTCGGCCCCTCTTTGTCTCCGGACAATTCATCACTGCTGCCGCCCACCGTCACATTTTCCGTATACCCATTAGCCTCACGCCGCTTCCCATTGTCGATTGCGTACAACAAAACCCGACCGGTCTCTCCTGAATACTTGATATCCATCGGTACCGGAAACGTAATGGTAAACTCACCCTGCTTAATGGAATCGCTACCGGTATACAAACGTTTGTCACGCGTCACATAAACCACAGCAGTATCCGATTGTCCATCATTGTTCAAACAGGTGATGACACTTTCACTGTCATATACCATTGCAGAAAGCACGCCCGAGTAATCAGGCAATCGGGTACCTGAAGCATCTGTCACATGTCCGGATACATGGGCTATACTTCCCGCCTCAAAATTGGCAAAAGGCAAGTCATCCCCAATTTGTGTCCCGTTAATGCTATCTACCACGAGTTTATACTCGGGAACCCCGAGTTTCAAAGCCGGATCGCCCAAAAGGACATAATGGAGTTTATTCACCTCATATCCGTTTTCATTTGATGAAGCAATCAAATCCGCCTTTGCTAAACGTACGGCGTCCCCTACGGTATTTCGCCTTCCCCAATCATCTTTACTTAACACATGACGCATAAAATAAAGGTTCATCCAACTATTAGGTGAGGAATACACCGTCCGGGTGGTTCCGTAAAAAGCCACGGCCGCCCCTTTTGGGTTCAGCACAGCCCGCTCGCCGATGTTGTCTTCCATCATATCAAAAGGATTCACATCGCAAGCAGCCGTAATCCACAAAGGCAAATTAGGTGAAGAAAAAGAAGAAAAATCAGCCATCTTCAGCACCAACTCATGCGACAATTCGCGTGGATTTCCATGCCCCGAATAATTCATCACCAGGCATCCCTCCTCCATCTGTTGCTTAATGTCCGCCGTCACAGCAGGGTAAGAATATCCGGAAGCACCGGCTTCCCTTTTATAAGCATCCCAATAAATACGGTTTACCTGCATGCTGGCATGTTCTTCTTCCACCTGCTTTGCAATAAGTTCGGCTTTCCCGATATGGTCATTGTTGTCTCCATCGTCGCCCATCACACAAATCACATTTCTCCAAGAGCCGGCGTACTTGTTCTCCATATAATCAACCGTCTTGTCCACCAGAATCTTGGCTTCCGCCTCCGTCGTCACCGGGAAACGGCCGATACCCAAATCTATCTTATTTTTCATCAAATTATCTCCTTCGCCATCGTCCAAAAGCCCGAAATAGTCTTCCATCACGAAACTGGAGGTATGGCTGAGAGAATTCTCCGATTCGTAACAAAGCAGATAATCATCCGGATTAAGACCACGCGTGTCGGCCGTTATCATACGGTTGTCCCACATGCCGTCGCCGAACAACAAGAGGTAGCGGGGCATATCGGCATCTGTCGCTGCACGGTCATACAACATTTTCATAAAACGGCGATAGGCCGTAGCATCCGGTGTCCCGGAAGAGAACTCATTATAAATCTGGTCGGCACGCACGATTTGTACACGCAAGCCATCCACACTCCGATGAGCTTCGGCCAAACGCTCCGCCTGTGCATAAAGTTTACCGCTGGCTGGAATAATGATAACCATGTCGGTAGCAGGCGTGGCATGCAAATTCTGATTGGCCACCTCGCCGATATAAGAGGGCGATGGAAAATCCGCATTCACATCCACTGCCACATATTCCACGGTCGGGTCGGATACCGGAACCGTATAGGTAGAGCCGGACCATGTACCTTGGTATTCCGTCATAGGATTGCCCCTACGTCCCAAACACCACAACTTCAATCCGCTCCTCCCATTGGCATCTATCACAAGATTACTGGGCGCAGTTTCCGTATGACGAATATACAAAAAAGCATCACGCATTTTGAGTTGCCTGCGGTAACACAACTCAAGATAGCCCAAACGGGCATCCACTCCGGCCGTAGAAACCAAAGTAACTTGGGTTCCCGTCGTTCCTTCATGCAAGGTGTTCAACGTGTAAGTCTGAGTCCCTTCCTTTGCCGCATCGTATTCTCCAGACCAACTAATTCTCATGGCAGACAATTTCACTCCATCGACCGTAGGAGTCACATAAGAATCACCTTCGTCTTTGGTAGTGTGTGCCGTAAAACTCACTTTCAAGGAACCACCCGCAGACGCAACGGGATCCACAACCGGCAACTGATAAGTACGCGAATTAGAAGAGGCGTAATTGGCAGACTCGTAAAAGTTACGTCCCGACTGGTACCATGCGTATTCTTCTTTCTTATACAATACATTTGCCGGCGTGTAATCCAAATTCTTCTGTGGAGAGCCGGACACGGCTGCTTTTTCTATCGTTCTGGGCGAATCCCCTTCCGTAAGAAAATAACAAGCCTGCTTTGCAAAAGTATTCACACGGTGGGTCGCCCGCCCTCTACGGTCCGTAGCCGACCATGAAATCAGCCCCTTGCCGAAAAACAAAAGTCCCCGTTCGTCACGATAAAGAGGAACTTCTTCCAAATCGTCAAAATCCGTATCGGCATCTATCACTTCGTCCTGCACATGCCCCCCATAGCCATACAGTTTCACTCGGGAAGGGTCATTGAATCCCATCCGCCTCAAATCAGCCGCAGTCAGACGATACACTCCATCTTCCGTAATACCGATTTTCACCCAACGCCCCTGAGACAGCACCGAATTAGAGGTATATCTTTCCGCAACCGTCTTTCCCGCCGCAACCGACAATGCCCTCGTAAGTGTTTTCGGACTACGGACGATATTCATTTTGAAACTCGCCAACTTATAATATTTCCCTCCACGCCGTACGATGGGGACAAAAGCCACATCCAAAACACCTTTCTTCCGGCTCACCGCCACTTGGCAATAAACGTCCGGATTCTCCGGCAAGTCCTTTCCCCATACAGCCACACGCTCTGCTTCCGTTGCGGTCAAACGGACATATTCAGGATAATCCAAACGGACTTCGTAGCGGAAACTACGGTAATCCTCGTCCAAAGGAATCACTTCCGTATATTGGACCGGCAGCGTATCCGGACGCAATATATTCCAGTCCACATAAGTAAATTCCTGTGCCCACAAACGTGCCATGCACGCCAGAAGCAAAAATATGGCTGTCTTTAATCTCATTCTTTCACCTCACATTAAAATCCAAAACTTTTCGTTCCTGGATATACCCCTGTAAATGTTGTCCCACAGCTACAGGCCCTACCCCCGAAGGCGTGCCGGTAAACAGCAAGTCACCTATCTTCAGCGTATAGAAGCGGCTGACGTATGCGATAAGTTCATCTACCGCGAAGAGCATATCGCCCGAATACCCTTCCTGCACCGTATGCCCGTCGATATCCAAATGAAAAGGTATCTGCTGGATATCCGGAAGCTCTTCCTTGGACACAAAATCTCCGATGGCCGCAGAGCTGTCGAACCCCTTGCAAAGTTCCCACGGCAGCCCCTCCTTTCTAAACTTTCTCTGCAAATCCCGTGCCGTAAAATCAATCCCCACCGTCACTGCATCGTAATAACGATAAGCAAAACGCGGAGCGATGTTCTTGCCTAACCGGCAAATACGGATCACTAATTCAGTTTCGTAATCACACTGTTTCGTAAAATCCGGGATAAAGAAAGGTTTCCCATCCTTCAATAAAGCCGAATCCGGCTTTGCGAAAATTACAGGTTCTTCCGGTTTATATAACGTTCCGTCAAGCTCTTTATTGTGCTTGGCATAGTTCATGCCTACTGCCAGTATCTTCATGACTCTATTTTCTTTTAAATTATACTGCAAAAATACAGATTTATTTTCTACACCCGCACGCCTTAAACCTAATAACGTTATTTTAACGAAAAAAAGAGCAGGACAATCCGTCGGGATGTCCTGCTCTTCCTCTAAAATATATTCGCGTATGAAAAATTATTCAGCACGTAAGGTAAAACGCTTGAAAGCTGTCACCGTACAATCCTTGTCGGCACCCTTCAAATAGTCAGCCACGCTGATCTTATCATTCTGAATGAAAGCCTGCTTCAACAAGCATTCTTCCTTGAACAGCTTATTCAGACGTCCGGTAGCAATCTTCTCAATCATATTCTCAGGCTTGCCCTCCTGACGTGCTTTGTCAGCAGCGATTTCTTTCTCCTTGGCCAATACGTCTGCCGGATAGTCGCTTTCGTCAATCGAACGAGGATTCATGGCTGCAATCTGCATGGCCACTGCGTGCCCAAATTCCTCAGCCACTTTCTTGTTCAAAGCAACCATGGTACAAAGTTGGTTCTTGTTCTGATGGTTGTACACAGCGATGTCTTCACCTTCAATCACCATATAACCGTCCAACTCCATTTTTTCTCCGGTGATACCGCTACGGTCAACCACGGCATCTGCCACAGTCGCCTTACCCATCGGCAAAGCCTTCACCTCGTCCAAAGTCTTGCATTTGTTAGCTACAGCCAAATCAAGAATATCCTTCGCCAGCTTCACGAAATCTTCGTTCTTGGCTACAAAGTCCGTTTCACACTTCAAAGCGATAATCGCACCGAAACCATTCTCAGCCTTTACCAGCACACAGCCTTCTGCAGCCTCACGGTCTGAACGCTTAGCAGCTACGGCCTGACCTTTTTTACGAATGATTTCCATTGCTTTCTCGATGTCATTGCCAGCTTCTTCCAAAGCCTTCTTGCAATCCATCATACCCGCTCCCGACATTTGACGGAGCTTGGTAATATCTGCCATTGTAACAGCCATAATCTTATCTTGTATTACGTGTGATTAAATCAATTATGCTTCAGCTTCAGCCGTCTCGACAGTTTCTTCCTCTGCCTCTTCCGACTTCTCTACACGAGCCTTAGCCGTACGTTTACGGGGTTTATTTTCCGCCTCGCCAGCAGCCTCCACATCCACTTTTTCTGCCTTACGTTCTTCCAGACCTTCAGCAATAGCCGCACAACAAGCTTCGAGTATCACCTCAACACTCTTGTTTGCATCATCGTTTGCCGGAATAACGAAATCGATGTTATCAGGATTTGAGTTCGTATCTACGATAGCAAACACAGGGATACCCAAACGGTTAGCTTCGCGGACAGCAATCTGCTCTTTCAATACGTCTACCACGAAAAGTGCAGACGGAAGACGAGTCAAATCGGCAATAGAACCCAAATTCTTCTCCAACTTGGCACGTTGGCGGGAGATCTGAAGAATCTCGCGCTTTGACAAATTGGAATAAGTCCCGTCAGCCGTCAACTTATCGATATTGGCCATCTTCTTCACAGCCTTGCGGATGGTCGGGAAGTTGGTCAACATACCACCCGGCCAACGTTCGATTACATAAGGCATGTTCACAGCCGCAGCTTTCTCAGCTACGACCTGCTTAGCTTGTTTTTTAGTAGCAACGAACAAAATCTTCTTTCCTGATTTTGCGATTTGTTTCAAAGCCTCTGCGGCATCGTCGATTTTAGCCACAGTCTTATGGAGGTCGATGATATGAATACCATTACGTTCCATAAAGATATAAGGAGCCATTGCCGGATTCCATTTTCTTTTCAAGTGGCCGAAGTGGCAACCAGCTTCCAATAAGGTATCAAAATTAGTTCTAGACATTGTTTTTTCTTTTTTAATCGTTTACTTTCTTTTTTGTTTTCTCAACCAACCCACAGGTAGTCCCTAAGAATCCCACGGGTTTAGATACTAAACGTTTATGCAGCTCGATAAACGGCCGATATTAACGTTTACTGAACTGGAATCTACGACGTGCTTTCGGACGACCCGGCTTCTTACGTTCAACAACGCGGGAATCACGTGTCATGAACCCTTCTGCGCGAAGTGCCTTCTTGTCGTCAGCATTGATTTTCACCAATGCGCGGGCGATTGCAAGACGCAACGCCTGAGACTGGCCGGTAAAACCACCGCCGTATACATTCACCTTGATGTCATATTTTTCTTCTACACCCAAAGTAGACAGAGGCTGCTTTACCACATATTGAAGAATTGTAGAGGGAAAGTACTCTGCAAGGTCTCTCTTGTTAATAGTAATCTTTCCTGTACCCTCGCTAACATATACGCGAGCTACGGCGCTCTTACGTCTGCCTAATGCATTAACTACTTCCATCACTTATTATTTATACAGGTTTATATCAATAACTTTAGGTTGCTGTGCCTCGTGTTTGTGCTCGCTGCCGGCATAGATATACAAATGACCCAGCAACTGGTCTGCCAAACGATTCTTAGGCAACATTCCCTTTACTACTTTTCTCACCAACTTATCCGCACCGTTAGGACGAGACATCAAACGGGCCGGAGTCATTTCACGCTGACCACCGGGATAACCTGTATAACGGAGATATACGCGTTCCGTCCATTTCTTACCGGTCAACTTCACCTTGTCTGCATTGATAATAATCACATTATCACCGCAGTCCACGTGAGGCGTAAAGTTCGGCTTATACTTACCTCTTAATAATTTTGCCACCTTAGAGCCGAGACGACCTAATACTTGGTCTGTTGCATCTACAACAACCCATTCCTTTTTCACGGTCTCCTTATTGGCCGAAATGGTCTTGTAACTTAAAGTATTCATTCTTTAATTTAAAAATAAAATTGTTACTACTAAAAAAACTTTAAATTCCTTTTTCTGCGATTCCCTAACCACCCTTTCAGGCCAATGAAAGAGCTATTAACACGCAGGTTCTAAGACTTTTATCGTCTTTTTGATAATAATCGGCTTGCAAAATTACTACTTTTCAATCAAACGGCCAACAAAATCCACAAACTTTTTCTCCCTTTCTTAGAGTTCAAGGCGCATGATATAATCATTCATATAGAACCCGTTACCGATATCGAAATCGCCTTCACGGTCGATGCGCATGCCCATACGGCGATAAAAACCAAGCGCAGGATTTTGCCGGTTCACGTTCAGCTCTATCGCCCGTGCCTCCGGACAACCCCGTCTTACATACGCCACGGCATGGCGGAACAAGGCACTTCCACAATGGCACCCCTGAAAATCAGGCAAAACATAAATTTTCTCCAGATGGAACACTCCGGCATCCTCCGGCCGCACAGACACATAACCGACCGGCTCTCCCTCCACATGAATAATAAAATAGACATGACCTTCCTTCGTCATCTGGCGGCGCAAACTGGCTTCGTCATACATCCAGTGCATCATATACTCGATCTGCTCCGGCGTCAGTATGGCCTGGTAGGTCGGCGGAAAAGCTTTCCAAGCCAAGCGGTTTATCAAGCCGCAATCTTTTATTGTAGCTTTCCTTATGGTATGTCGGAGGGCTAAATTACGTGTGCTCATTATCTTATGTTCCTTTATACTATGGACAAAGATAACGCTTTCTCATGCTTCCCACAATCCAACGCTTATTTTTCAAACCCCATCGTTGATAATTTAACACAGGACATGCCCACGGCCATCCCTCATAAGCGGCAGCCGGACTTACCCCAAAACGATATGCCCTTTCTGTTCGACTCCCCAAAAAAGCCATACCTCCAAACCTACAAAAAACAAGACACAGCACATCCCAAAATCAATCTCCTGAGAACGAAAAATCAATCTCAGGCGAACGATTTTTCACCTTCAGGAGAAAAAAATACGAATCTACGGAGAATGATAAAGCGCTATAATACAAGTGTTTACCACATTCTTAATCTAAGACAAAGTAAGCTTACAAAAAAAGGATACCCGCCAGCGGGCATCCTTCTCTTATATCTGTCTCCCACGCAGGAGAGCAACAGGTTTAGAACTCTGCGTTCTTCGGGGTACGGGGGAAAGGAATGACATCGCGGATGTTCTGCATTCCGGTGACGAACAAAATCAAACGCTCGAAACCCAAACCGAAACCACTATGCGGACATGTTCCGAAACGACGGGTGTCGAGATACCACCACATGTCCTTCATCGGGATATTCAGCTCCTCGATACGGGCCATCAACTTGTCATAGTTCTCTTCACGCTCGGAACCACCGATGATCTCGCCGATTTGCGGGAACAACACGTCCATGGCACGCACCGTCTTCCCATCGTCGTTCATCTTCATGTAGAAAGCCTTGATTTCCTTCGGATAATCCGTCAGAATGACGGGACGCTTGAAATACTCTTCCACCAAGTAACGCTCATGTTCGCTGGCCAAATCGGCTCCCCAATATATCGGGAATTCGAACTTGCGGCCGTTCTTCACAGCTTCCTCCAGAATCTCGATACCTTTCGTATAGGGCAAACGCACAAAGTCGTTCTCCACCACGAAGTTCAGACGTTCGAGCAATGTCTTGTCGATCATCTTGTTCAGGAAAGCCAAATCGTCCTGGCAATTATCCAAAGCCCAACGCACGCAGTACTTGATGAAGTCCTCTGCCAAATCCATATTGTCACGGATGTCGTTGAAAGCCACTTCGGGTTCGATCATCCAAAATTCGGCCAAATGGCGTGGTGTGTTGGAGTTCTCCGCACGGAACGTAGGGCCGAAAGTATAAATGGCACCCAAAGCCGTGGCACCCAACTCTCCTTCCAACTGTCCGGATACGGTCAGCGAAGTCGTCTTGCCGAAGAAATCGTCGGAATAGTCTATCTTTCCTTCGTCGTCCTTCTTCAGGTCATAGAGGTTCTTCGTAGTCACCTGAAACATCTGTCCGGCTCCTTCGCAGTCACTGCCCGTAATAATCGGTGTATGAAAATAAAAAAAGCCATGTTCATGGAAATAACGATGGATGGCCATCGCCATGTGATGACGGATACGGAACACCGCACCGAACGTATTGGTACGCAAACGCATGTGGGCATGCGTACGCATATATTCCATGCTCTGCCCTTTCTTCTGCATCGGATAATCCGAGCCGCATGTACCCAACACCTCTATTTCACGGGCCTGGATCTCCACGGCTTGTCCCGAACCTACACTTTGCACCAATTCACCTGTAACACTCAGGCAAGCCCCGGTCGTGATGAGTTTAATCAGTTCATCATCAAACTTATCCGCATCGGCCACTACCTGTACATTATTAATCGTCGACCCGTCATTCAAAGCGATAAAGTGGACAGATTTGCTGCCACGGCGCGTACGCACCCAACCTTTTACATTGACCTCCGAACCGTAGTCCTCACGTTTCAGTACATCTATAATCTTTATTCTACGAATAGTTTCCATTTTTTCATCTTTATGATATCCTATCATTCGAACGCCCCCATGCGCAACATGTTGACTTCCTGCTCTGTCAGGAATCTCCAGTCGCCTCGACGGACGTTCTTCTTCGTCAGCCCGGCAAACAACACACGGTCGAGCTTCACCACACGGTAACCTAAAGCTTCGAATATGCGACGCACAATACGGTTTTTACCGGAATGAATTTCAATACCGACCTGTTTCTTATCAGTAGGACTGGCATAGTCGATGGCATCTGCACGTATTTCCCCGTCTTCCAGCGTGATGCCCTCGGCAATCTGCCGCATATCGGCCGCCGTTACGTTCTTGTCGGTCGTCACATGGTAGATTTTCTTTTTCAGGAATTTGGGATGTGTCAGCTTGGAAGCCAGTTCCCCATCGTTAGTAAACAACAATACACCCGTAGTGTTACGGTCAAGACGTCCCACCGGATAAATACGTTCACGACAAACGTTCTTGACCAAATCCATCACGGTCTTGCGGTTTTGCGGATCGTCGCTCGTGGTCACGTAATCTTTCGGCTTGTTCAGCAGGACATACACCTTGCGCTCGATGCTCACAGGCTGCTCGTGGAACTTCACTTCATCCGTACGTTTTACCTTCGTTCCCAATTCTGTAACCACCGTCCCGTTGACGCTCACTACACCAGCCGTAATAAATTCGTCCGCTTCACGACGGGAACAAACTCCGGCATTGGCCAAGAACTTGTTCAAACGAATCGGAGCATCCGGATCCACATTGAGTTCTTTATACTCAATCTGTTTCTTCATGCTATATTTGGCATTGGGGTCGTAATTACCGGTACGGCGCTGCTGCGGCCTACCTCCACCGAAACGGTTGTTCCCATAGCCGCCTTGCGGACGACGGAAACCGCCACCATTATTGTCGCGATAGCCTCCTTCACGGTTGCCGTAACCGCCTTCGCGACGGTAACCACCGTTGTTCGGACGGAAGCCGCCCTCACGGTTATAACCTCCTTCACGGTTACCATATCCGCCTTCACGACGATACCCTCCATTATTCGGACGGAAACCGCCCTCGCGGTTATAGCCTCCTTCGCGGTTGGCATATCCGCCTTCACGATTATAATCCTGACGGGGCTGATAACTGCGATAAGGACGCTGGCCACCGCCGTAACTACGCTGTTCGCCACCGAAACCACGATCTTCACGGTTGTAAGACGGCCGGAAAGGTCGTCCCTCCTGTGCGCCATCGGCACCATTGGCCGTATAAGCCCGTTCAGCCCGCTGAATCCGCGGCCTCATGACACGGCCTTCACGTCCTGTGCGATTTAAACTCCGATTGTTGTTCTCACTGTCGAATGGCTTATAGCCCTCACGGCTACGCTCTGTTCCTTCAGGAGCAAAATTATCCTGCCATTTTTCGTCTTCCATACTTTTTTCCTTTCTATATAATAATTAAAACAAGGAGACTGCGTTCGCCCTCGCGGGCCAGTCGCATCTCCGGTCAACATTTTTAAATTCCCGTGTAAGAGTGGGGCGTAATGGCACGAAGCTCCTGCTTCACCTCTTCACTGACAGCCAGCCCCTCTATGAAATTCTTAATGGATTCTTCCGTTATAGCCTGGTTCGTACGAGTCAAAGCTTTCAAAGCCTCATAAGGATGAGGATATGCCTCCCGGCGCAGAATCGTCTGGATGGCTTCGGCCACGACCGCCCAGCAGTTGTCCAAATCGGCATTGATGGCCTCACGGTTCAGCAACAACTTGCGCAAACCTTTCAGCGTGCTCTGGATGGCAATTACCATGTGCCCCATAGGTACACCGACATTGCGCAAGACTGTGGAGTCCGTCAAGTCGCGCTGTAGACGCGACACCGGTAACTTCATACTCAAATGTGCCAATATGGCATTGGCTATACCCAAATTACCTTCGCTATTCTCGAAATCTATCGGGTTCACCTTATGAGGCATGGCACTGGAACCGACCTCACCGGCTTTAATCTTCTGTTTGAAGTACTCCATAGACACGTACTGCCAGAAATCACGGTCCAGATCTATCAAAATCGTATTGATGCGCTTCATGGCATCGAAAACCGCTCCCAAATTGTCGTAATTGGAAATCTGGGTCGTATATTCCTCACGCTCCAACCCCAACTTATCAGCCACAAAATTATTGCCGAACGACTTCCAATCGTAACGGGGGTAGGCCACATGATGGGCATTGTAATTCCCCGTCGCTCCGCCGAACTTGGCTGTAATGGGGCACGCTTTAAGCATCTCCAACTGGCGTTCCAGACGATAGACAAATACCATAACTTCTTTCCCCAAACGGGTAGGCGAAGCAGGCTGTCCGTGTGTCTTGGCCAACATGGACACGTCGCTCCATTCCTCGGCATACGTGCGAAGCTGGGCTATCAGTTCCTCCATCTGGGGATAGTAACATTCCTCCAAAGCTTCTTTGATGGACAAAGGAACCGATGTATTGTTGATGTCCTGGGATGTCAGGCCGAAATGAATGAATTCCTTATAAGCCTCAAGGCCTCCTATTTTATCAAACTCTTCCTTGATAAAATACTCCACAGCCTTCACGTCATGGTTCGTCACGCTCTCTATTTCCTTCACCCGTCCGGCATCCGCTTCCGTGAAATTCCGGTAGATGTCACGCAAACGGGAAAACAAATCATGATTGAAATCAGCCAACTGCGGCAAAGGCAATTCGCACAAAGTAATAAAGTATTCAATCTCTACACGCACGCGATAGCGAATAAGCGCGTATTCAGAAAAGTAGGAAGCCAAAGCCTCTGTTTTACCTCTATAACGGCCGTCTATCGGAGAAATGGCCGTCAACAAATCCAATTCCATAAAAGTAATACGTATTATTTATGCTACAAAAATAGTTCATTTTATCGATTCGCACATATTAAAATAGAGAAAAGTTATCGAAAAAACAAAGATTGATGACATAAAACAAAAAAGACACCTTCCGAGTGTCTTCCTGCATGGTGGGCGCTGAGGGATTCGAACCCCCGACCCTCTGCTTGTAAGGCAGATGCTCTGAACCAGCTGAGCTAAGCGCCCCTCTTGCCATGATACGAGAGAGAAAAAGAATCTGTGGTGGGCGCTGAGGGATTCGAACCCCCGACCCTGCTTGTAAGGCAGATGCTCTGAACCAGCTGAGCTAAGCGCCCCTCTCTTTCGTTTCAAAAGCGATGCAAAGGTACGCCTTTTTTTCGTTTCTGCAAATTTTTGACGCACTTTTTTTGCACCAAAAGGTAAAGTTATCCGCCCGAAGTATCCTCAAAGAGCGGATAGCTACTAAAATCCCCACCCCAAACGTACCACACCCCCGACCTGAAGATACAGCAATTCGGGTATTCTTTTCCGTAATTTATATACCATTACAATGGAGAGAAACCGATAACTTTGCATTATCATTTTAACAGAACGGACATGACATTAGAACGATTTCAACAGATGATTGCAACAGGCAAGCCCTTGGCCGGCGAGGAAATGATTACTTTCATGCGCGAACAGAGCGATGCCACCCGCCGTTTGCTCTTCGACTTGAACGGCTCTTACCACTCTCCCGAAGAAATTGTCGCCCTGTTCAGCCGGATTACCGATAACAAGGTGGACGATTCCTTTCGCCTATTTCCTCCCTTTTATACCGATTTCGGGAAAAACATCCATCTCGGAAAGAATGTCTTCATCAATTCCTGTTGTCAGTTTCAAGACCAAGGTGGCATCTTCATTGGTGACGGTGCTTTGATTGGGCATAGCGTGGTGATGGCTACGCTAAATCACGGCTTTGCCCCCGACGACCGTCAGAACCTTTATCATTCGCCCATCCATATCGGAAAAGGTGTATGGATAGGCGCACATGCCACCATCTTGGCGGGCGTGACCATTGGAGACCACGCTATCGTAGCGGCAGGTGCGGTGGTAAACAAGGACGTTCCTGCACGTGCCATAGCAGGAGGAGTACCGGCTAAAGTGATAAAGTACATTGACGGTACCATAGCCCTTTGAGTAACAGTATTTACGCCCCAGCATCGCTCATTCCTGCATTTTGGAGTATGGTTGGTCCATAAAAAAATCCGTCGTAGAAGCAAAATCCCACGACGGACGGTATTCATTCCTTCCCGGCCTATATCATTTCCCACTAAAACGGGCTGCCTGCTCGGCTATCAAGGCCTCATCGTCGAAATAATTTATCTTCATGGCCTTACGCACCTCCGACAAGGTGTCGGCCGCTACGGCGCGAGCCGCCTCACATCCTTTCTTCAACATCTCATATACCGCCGGAATATCTTGTTCGAACTCCTTACGACGCTGACGGATAGGCTCCAGTTCTTCCTGCATCACGGCAGCAAGGAACTTTTTCACCTTCACGTCGCCCAAACCTCCACGGCGGTAATGGGCTTTCAGCTCCTCCAAATCGGCATAATCCGGCAAATAACGGCCGAAATGCTCCGGACGGGAAAAAGCATCCAGATAAGTAAACACCGTATTACCCTCCACTTGTCCGGGATCGGACACCTTCAGGTGGTTGGGGTCAGTGTACATGGTGCGTATCTTCTTCTCCACCTCGTCTGCCGAGTCCGACAAATAAATACAGTTACCGAGAGACTTGCTCATTTTAGCCTTGCCGTCAGTACCCGGCAAGCGCAAGCAAGCGGCATTTTCCGGCAACAGGATATTGGGCTCCACAAGCGTATCCCCGTAGATATAGTTGAAACGACGGACAATCTCACGCGCCTGTTCCAACATCGGCTCCTGGTCCTCTCCCACCGGCACGGTCGTCGCTTTGAAAGCCGTAATGTCGGCAGCCTGACTGATAGGATAAGCGAAGAACCCCACAGGAATGCTCGCCTCGAAGTTACGCATTTGTATTTCTGTCTTCACTGTAGGATTACGTTGCAGGCGCGACACGGACACCAAATCCATGAAATAGAAAGACAACTCGCACAACTCCGGTATCTGCGACTGGATGAAGATGGTGGACTTGGCCGGATCGATGCCGCAGGCCAAATAATCGAGCGCCACTTCTATCACGTTCTGCCGTACCTTTTCCGGATTGTCTATATTGTCCGTCAAGGCCTGGGCATCTGCTTCAAAGATGAATATTTTATCGAACTGACCGGAGTTTTGCAACTCCACTCTTCTTCGTAAAGAGCCTACATAATGGCCGATATGCAATTTTCCCGTAGGACGGTCTCCCGTCAATACAATTTTTTCCTGCTTCATTTTCTGTCTGTATAATTAGTTCTGCAAAGATAGTGCAAATCGAGAGCAAAATATCAAGCTCGCTTGGAATATTTGCCGAGATGCCGCCTATTTTATGAAAAGACACAGAGAATGCCCTGAAGAAACAATGAGGTTCATCCAAAAAGCTGGTCTAAATCATCCTGCTCCAATATGGCCACAACGACCTTGCCGTCAGGGGACTGATTGGGATTACGACAGACGAACAAATCGTCTACCAAAGCCTCCATCTCTTCATTGGACAGCACCTGCCCCTGCACAATGGCTGCGCTTCGAGCCAGCGACAAAGCGATATAATGGCGTACATCTTCCTCTACATTACATCCCTTTTCTATGGAAGAATGCACAATGCCGCGCACCATTTCCACTGGATTCAATCCTTCTGTTCCGGAAGGGACGGCGTTAATGGAGAAACTTCCGCCGCCCAACACGGACAAATCGAAGCCCAAGGCATGCAAGTCGTCTGTCAGATGCTCCAACACAATGCCTTCTGACGGCGGCAACTGTAGCATTTCGGGAAAAAGCAGCCCTTGAGACTGTCCGTTGCTTCCCTCCATTTGTTTACGATAACGGTCGTAAAGCACACGGATATGTGCACGATGCTGGTCGATAATCATCAGTCCGGATTTCACCGCCGTCATGATATATTTGCCTTTATACTGATAATGCTGGGTCGATTTTTCAAAGGTATCCTTTGTATCCGCATACAAAGTCAGATCGTCGGGGACGGAGGATGAAAAATCTCCTCCCCCGAAATCGTTCGTCACCGCGGAAGACGCGCTTTTCCCCATTCCGTCATACAAAGGTTCCCAATCCATCCGCTGCGATTTATAACCGGAAGAAGAGCCGGACTTAAAAGGATTGAAATCGGGATTCACTTCCAATACCGGAGCTTCAACGGTTGCCGGAGAAAAAGCATTGCCAAATACAGGAATGTCCGGAGCACCTTCCGTGTTGAAATCAATCGTAGGCACGGCATTGAAGCGCCCTAACGACTCTTTCACCGCTGCCACTATAATCTGCCAAATGGCCAGTTCGTTTTCAAACTTGATTTCCGTCTTCGTAGGATGGATGTTCACGTCGATATTGGCCGGGTCTACTTCGAAATAGAGAAAATAGGACACCTGCTCACCTACGGGTATCAACTGTTCGAAAGCCTCCATCACTGCTTTGTGGAAATAAGGATGACGCATATAACGTCCGTTCACGAAAAAGTATTGATGGGCTCCTTTCTTACGGGCAGAATCCGGTTTACCCACGAAACCGGACAAACGAACCAAAGAAGTCTCTACATCGACAGCCAAAAGTTGCTCGTTGAGTTTCTTACCGAAAATATTGATAATACGTTGGCGCAATGTGGATTTTGGCAAACTGAGCACGACACTGCCGTTTTGTGTCAAAGAGAAAGCTATGTCTTCATGCACTAAAGCCACGCGCTCAAACTCTTGCAATATATTACTCAGCTCGGTCTGATTGGATTTCAAGAACTTGCGACGTGCAGGTACGTTAAAGAAAAGACTCCGTATCAGGAAATTACTTCCCGGCGCACAGGAAACCGGCTCCTGTCCTACCAGTTGGGAACCTTCGATATTCACACACGTCCCCAATTCGCTCCCGGCTTGACGGGTTCTCAATTCTACTTGGGCCACAGCCGCAATAGAAGCCAATGCCTCTCCCCGGAAGCCCATCGTACGCAAAGCGAACAAATCACCGGCTTCACGTATCTTGGACGTAGCGTGACGTTCGAACGAAAGACGCGCATCAGTCTCTGACATCCCCTTCCCGTCATCCACTACTTGAATAGAAGTCTTGCCCGCATCTTCCACCACTACGTCAATCCGTGTGGCCGAAGCGTCCACGGCATTTTCAACCAATTCTTTTATCACAGAGGCCGGTCGTTGTATCACTTCACCGGCAGCAATCTGGTTTGCTACCGAGTCCGGCAGCAAATGTATAATATCACTCATCTTTCAGGATATGCTTAAAACCGAAAACTTCCAGTCAATAAATAATGCCAAATGAAAAGCAACGCACCGATAATAATCAATGCCACTCCCCATTTCATAGGCTTACGCCCGCTTTCTTTCCTGCGCCGCAAATGTTTTGTTCCTTTCACGAAAGTTCCGCGGATATCTTCCGGATTGAACTCCTTCGGCGGCAGCATGCCCAACTCTCGTTTGGCACGCTCTTCTATGGCCTTCAGTTTTTCTTTTCGTTCATTTATATATATATAAGGATGATGGAACTTTCGAGGTTCTCGTGTCTTAAAGAGTGCCATAAACTATTTCTTTTTGATTTGATCCAAAGATTGTAAAGGTGCCTTGTGCTTGTAAGACGTCTTAAGCTCCGTTCCGGACTTCTTGGGGCGCCATACGAATATATCGTCTTTGTTCAACGGACGGATATAGTCGAACCAGGCAAAATTGGACAGATAAAGCCGATTAGGCGGTATCATGACTATCGGATAGATTACTCCCGTAGAGGCCGGCATCCATATCTTCTCCATTTTCCGGTCCTTCATAAACAATTTAAGTTCAGTGGTTTCCGTATAGTTCAATCCTATCATCAAACTGTCGTCGTCGAACATATAATAGTCCACATAAACATTGCCGTTCACCCACGTCTCATACATCTCCCCGTCACGAAAGTAGGAAGTCATCTCTTTTCCGGCCACTTGATTATAATGCACTGAGTCGATCCGCTCCACAGAAAGCGTCTGGTCTATGACATGAATCCGGTCTATGGTAGAATCGTTCAAATAAACTTTAATCACCTCTCCCAATACTTGCTGCCCGCCGTTCCATACGATAGGGTCACGGTACATCGTGACGCAAGTATCACGCGAATCGAACACCAAAGAATCACAAACCGACTGGACATCCATACGATAAGAGCGCACCTTGTGGTACCCCCGGACTTCGCGATACATGCTATCGGTATCCATATAGAAAGTGTACACCTTGAACGTGTCGGCATGCATGTACATCGTGTCACGTTGCGAATAATCTATAGCTACGGCACTATCCGTCGCCATGGAATAACCGGTACTGTCATTATAGTAACAATAGTTTCCCGTCAGCATGTTTTTATTCACCTCGTCGGTGTAGACCACATTACGAAAACCTTCTCCCACACCGGACTTGCTGTCATAATACAAACTGTCGCCCACCATCTTACGCCCCTTGTTGGTCACAATGGAACGGTCGAGCAAGATGGCTTCCTCTGTCTGGGTATTGTAAAAGCCCGACTCGGAATAAATATGATTGTCGCCGCTGTCGATATTGGAAGGACCGACAATCTCTGCCATACTCGTCAGGGTATTATAGTTCAACGTATCGGAAATCAACGTAAACTTCGGATTCTCCAACTTCACATTATAATTAAACACGGCCTGACGCGTAGGCGGACTATATTGCCCCCAATCGGAAGTCAACACATTGTCTTTGTCTACCAACTTTCCCCCTTCGAAAAAATATCCCAATTCATACAGACGGTCGTAATCGAGACTGTCCGTATAGAGTTTGGATTCACGATGTGTCAGTACCACATTGTGGCGGACACGGGCCAACTGGTCCAAACCGTTATACAGCAACATGTCGCCAACCAAATCCAACGTATCCCCCTGTACCATCTTCACATGCCCGAAAGCATCGAATGAATTCGTGGCCTCATAAAAACAAGCACTGTCGCAATACATCAGCACCCCATCATGTTGGAACTGTACATTCCCAGTCAATATTTGTGCACCGGGATGCCGGTACTGATCGTACGTAAGGTTATCCGTATGCAACAAAATAACCTTTGTCTTCGACTGCTCCCGCTGCGGCTGCTCTTCAGCATAAGATACCGCAACATAAAGCCCAAACAGGCATAGAATACAAAAGAAAAGTAATCTATGCCCGCCGTTTATTCTTTTATTCTGTTTTTTATCCTTCATTTTATCCATCCGGGATATTCAAAATCACAATCCCCCCAACCTTCGTTAATACGTATGTAAGTAGATTTCTGCTTATCTTTTATCCATTGATTGATTTTCTGTTCCTGCAACTTGGCCATGACCACATCCTTCAGCACTTGAAAATCCTCTGACATCGAAGCCCGGTGTGCTTTAATATGCGTTTTCAATTTTACCACGGCACACACCTCCTTACCTTTAGAGTTAACCATCAAGAAAGGATTGGAAATCTCTCCGGTCTTCATCGTGGAAACCACTTTGGCCACTTCGGCCGGCAATTCCTGTAATTGGAAACGAGACGTACGGATTTGGTCGCCCACCGATTGGTCGAACTTCACATTCGTCATCAGCCCTCGGTTGTTACGGCTGTCCTTATCATCGGACAAGAAAGTAGCGGCCTCCTCAAAGGAATATTTCTCCTTACGGATATCCTCGGCTATGGAATCCATACGCACCATCGTCGTATCAATATCAGCTTGAGCTAACTTAGGCTTACGCAATATATGACGTACCTTTACCTTATCTCCACGCTTGTCCACCAACTGAATGATATGGAAACCATACTCTGACTCCACTACTTTCGATATTTTCTTAGGGTCGGTCAAACTGAAAGCTACGTTGGCAAAAGCCGGATCCAACTCTCCACGCCCCACGTAATCCATTTCTCCTCCATAACGAGCCGAACCCGGATCCTCCGAATAAAGGATGGCTAAAGTGGAAAATGAGGACTCTCCATTATTGACACGGTCGGTATAATCACGCAACTCCGCCTTTACCCTCTCTATTTCTTCCTGTGGGATACGAGGTTGCTGGGTTATAATCTGCACTTCCACCTGATCGGAAATCCACGGCAAACTATCTTCCGGCATATCTTTAAAATAACGCCGCACCTCGGCTGGTGTCACCTTGATGTCCGAAGTCAAGTTCTCCCGTACTTTTTGTACTGTGTATTGTTCTTTAAGCGATTCGAACATCATCTCACGAATCTGCGTCATCGTCTTATGATAATATTCTTCCAACTTCTCTTTCGAACCGGCACGCATGATCAATTCATTCAAACGTGCCTCCATGTTGGCGGAAATCTGGGAGTTCTCGACTTCCACACTGTCCAACTGTGCCTGATGCAAAAATAATTTCTGTATAGCCAACTGTTCGGGAATGACGCAATAAGGATTACCGGAGATATTCGCTCCAAAATCCATACGGGCTGCTTCCACATCGGAACGCAAAATTGCTTCATCGCCCACCACCCAAATCACTTCATCCACCACGTTATTCGGGCTTTGTGCAAACAAATGCATTTGTATCCCTCCGAAAAGGAATACAAATGCATATAATAACTTCTTAAAAAGATTCATATACTACTTGTTCTAAACTGCCTACGAAGATAGTGTTATTCAAGGCTGCTTCAATGCTTGTTAACCGTATTTAAAACCTCTTTGTATATTTCAACCTTATAGGTCTCCCGCAATCTGCGCACGAACTCCGCTTCGCAAGCTGCCTGATAATCCGATACGACCTCTCCACGCACGTCTGTCCAGTCTTTTGGCTTTCTCAACTTCTTTCCGTACACAGCCGTATACGGATAATACTCTGACGGCTTAGGTTCTTTCTTTTCCTTAAAAACCAGATGGTCTACAAAAGCATTATCTCCTTTCTTAAACAAATTCTTTTCAACTCTGATTTGCTTTACGGAATCCTGATTGAAAGATGCACGCAAGGTATCTATCCATTGAGCCTCATCCACCGATTTCAGCAATTTTCGTACGTCTTTCACCAACCCTTTGTCTTTGCAATGGTACACCACACCTCTATAGCGCGGCTCATCCCATTTATACTTCGACTTATGGGCCTTGAAATAAGCTTCCAGTCCGACCGTATCTTTGGCAGCCTTGTCCCAAACCTCGTGCGTACTTATTTCATATAACAAAAGTCCGTCGTGATACTCTTGAATCAGATACTTCAGGCTCTCGTCTTTGGCACAAAGTTCCCGTACTTTCTGCTCTATCACATCTTCTTCCGTCAATTTTCCGGCCGAACCTTTCACTAAAGAGTCTATGGCCATCGAAGCCACACGCTCTTTCAGGCCCCGGCTTTCCAAAAAACGCTGTAATTGAGGTTTCAACTCTTCGTATGACTCGAGTTGCTTCCGGTCTTTCATCAGCACGATATGATATCCCATCGGTGACTGAAAAGGTTTCGACATTTCTCCCTTATTCAAAGAAAAAGCAACATCCTCAAACTCTTTCATAGTCTGCCCTTTGGCAAACCATCCGCCTAAGTCACCTCCTCGTGCCGCAGAACCTTTGTCGGCAGAGCATTGCTTGGCCAAAGTAGCGAAATCAGCTCCCTGCTGCAAAGCGGTATAAATAGAATCTATGCGTTCTTTTGCTTTCGCCTGTTCCTCAGGTGTCGCTTTCTGTGCCACCAATATCATGATATGGGCAGGATGAATCAGCCCGTCCGGACCGATGGAAGCTTTCATTCCGTCATAATAACGCTTCAACTCTTTTTCTTCTGCCGACACCGACACGAAGTAAGGACGTATCTGTTGGTCACGATAAGTCCGGAACTCTTTCTTGAAAGAAGAAAGCGTATCATAACGGGCATCCAATGCAGCTTCCACTTTCAACTTATAGTTCACAAACAAGTCCACATATTCGTCAACGGTCTTCTTATCTACAACATTCTCGCCATTATTCTTGTTAAAATTATACTCGAATTCCGAACGAGGAACATCCTTCCCGTTGATTTTCATGACAACAGGGTCATTTCCCTGTGCATACAAGACACCCGTTAGACACAACGAGCAACACCAAAGTGCAAACTTTCTCATCGTTTCCATCATTCCGGACGACTATAATTCGGTGCCTCGCTCGTAATGGTCACATCGTGCGGATGGCTTTCAAGCACACCGGCATTCGTAATTCTCACAAACTTGGCCTGATGCAAATCCCCTATCGTGTTGGCGCCGCAATATCCCATTCCGGAACGCAAACCTCCTATCAGTTGGAAGATAACCTCCTGAACCGTTCCCTTATAGGGCACACGACCGGCAATTCCTTCCGGAACCAATTTCTTCACGTCTTTCACTGCCGCCTGAAAATAACGATCTTTTGAACCGCATTCCATGGCTTCAAGAGAACCCATGCCTCGATAAGATTTGAACTTACGACCATTAAATATAATAGTGTCGCCCGGAGATTCTTCCGTTCCAGCCACCAACGAACCGATCATCACACAATATCCTCCGGCTGCCAATGCCTTGACCACATCACCCGAATAACGCAAGCCGCCATCCGCAATCAAAGGAACTCCCGTACCCTCCAACGCACTGGCTACATCATAAATAGCTGACAACTGTGGCACTCCGACACCGGCAACCACACGAGTCGTACAAATAGAACCGGGGCCGATTCCGACTTTCACACCGTCAGCACCTGCTTCCACCAACATCTTAGCTGCTTCTCCCGTAGCCACATTACCCACTACGATATCCACATTCGGAAATTCTGCCTTAGCAGCTTTCAATTTCTCAACCACATATTTGGAATGGCCGTGTGCCGTATCAATCACAATAGCATCAGCTCCGGCTTCTACCAAGGCACGCATGCGGTCCAACGTATCGGCTGTTACTCCGACTCCTGCTGCCACACGCAAACGCCCCTTCTCATCCTTACAAGCCATCGGTTTGTCTTTTGCTTTTGTAATGTCCTTATAAGTAATCAAACCAACCAACCGGCCATCCTTATCCACCACAGGCAATTTCTCAATTTTATTTTCCTGCAAGATTTTAGCCGCAGCCGAAAGGTCTGTCTGCTGATGTGTCGTGACCAGATTCTCTGAAGTCATCACTTCATCTATCTTACGGTCGGGATTCTGTTCAAAACGCAAATCACGGTTCGTAACGATACCCACCAATTTGTTTTCATCGTCTACAACGGGAATACCTCCGATATGATACTCGCTCATCATATTCAGCGCATCTCCCACCGTACGTCCGCGTTTAATCGTCACCGGATCATAAATCATACCGTTTTCAGCACGTTTCACGATAGCCACCTGACGAGCCTGTTCCTCTATGGACATATTCTTGTGAATCACACCGATACCTCCTTCTCGTGCAATGGCAATAGCCATTGGAGCCTCGGTTACAGTATCCATTGCAGCCGTGACGAAAGGCACTTTCAATTCAATGTGACGAGAAAACTTTGTGGTCAACTCCACCGTACGTGGTAAAACTTCTGAATAAGCAGGAATTAACAATACATCATCGTAAGTTAATCCATCCATTACAATTTTATCTGCAATAAATGATGACATAGGCTTTAAATTTATTGCATGCAAATATACGCATTTTATATGAAACAGCGACCTTTTTTTGTTTTTTTTGTGATAAAAGGCGGCCTCATCGCCTCAAAAACGATATGGCCGCCTTACCTTTTTCCCTTCACATCTCACAGGCTACAAAAGAAGGAAACGAATACGGGAACACTCAAATCTATCAAAATGCCGTGTAGAATCGCGATCGGCATCATATCCTTACCGGAATAACGCAGAATAGAAGGCAACAGCACATCCATCGAATTGACTCCTGCTGCCGAAATCGGAGCAAACCTCCCGAAACATTTACGGATAAGAGGAGTTCCCAACAAAGCCATCATTTCACGAAATATATTGGTCAATAATGCGATTGTCCCCAATTCCGTCGCCAACTGAAGTCCTAACGACGGTTCCTTAAACTGGGTAATCAAAATGGAAGACAAAGAATAGTAAGCAAAACCACTCCCCACTGCCATACAGTCAAACACACTCCATTGGCTTAACAACAAACTGGCTAACGCCGAAAAAAGCAATGTTCCGACAATCGTCCCCAAAGGAATGATCAACATTTTCGGAGTAAAATGAGCCAACATCCCCTTTAAGTTCTCATTGCTGCCTATATTGATACCCACCTGAAACATCAATATATATAATATATACATCGAAAGATTGTGAGTATCGAGTTGTATGTGGGCACCAAAACCTATCAGACAACCTAACAAAAAGAACAAACAGACAATCATACTTCCTTTCATCATTCTCCTCCCTTCCTAAAAAAAAGATAATATACCAACCAAGCCGCTATGATACTGCCCAATACACTGAAACAAGCCAGCAAAGCCGCCTGTCCGCTAAATCTTCCCAAATTACTGACGATTAAATTGTTCGACCCGACCGATATCCCCAAGATAAAAAGCATAGCAAAAACAGTCAACGGAATGGTCTTCTCCGTTTTTCGCATGAGTTTCAAGTCACGCAACAAATAGCCGGCTCCCAATCCGACGAGCATAATAGATATAATCTTAAACATATACGAAACACATTAAAGGGGTAAAACATTCCAGCCCGCCCTTCTCGCAAAGAACCTGCCGTACTCTCTAAAAATCTCACGATGAAAATGTTCGGAAAAAGAATAGCGTCCTACGTGCCCTTCATACGAACAGCACCGCATTAGAAAATTATTCCGAACTTACCCTTTTCAAATAAAGCCACTGAACCAGTGCACATGCACGAGGAAACGCTCGCAAAAAGGAGAAATCCTTTTTACGTCTCGCAACATGTGATATATTAGGGTTTGCTGGTTCATAAATCTATTTATTATAATACTGCACGACAAAGATACGCAACTTCTGCCGAACTACCAAATTATTCTGAGAAACAATATGCCACAAAAAAGGGTGTAAACAGCATTTGTCTACACCCTTACGGCTTTATCTTTTTCAAAAATCGTTTCGTCTGTTATCAATTTGCCATTTCGGAAATAAATTTGATTCGCACCAAACGGACTTCTTCCTCTGTATAATCGTCCCCCAACTCGTCCATGGCAACAGCTAAGCTGTCTGTCTCCGACTCTTTGAAGTAATCATAAATATCCAGCAAATGGTCTTCATCCATTGCCTCATCCAGGAAATAGTCGATGTTCAGTTTCGTTCCGGAATACACAATCGCCTCTATCTCATCCAACAACTCGTTGAAATCAATGCCCTTAGCCGACGCAATATCATCCAACGCCACTTTGCGATCGATACTCTGAATGATACTCACTTTCAACTTCGACTTATTGGCCACCGTACGTACCCTCAAGTCTTCCGGACGCTCAATCTCATACTCTTCGCAATGCTGGCGTATCAAATCGCAAAACTCCTTTCCGTAACGTTTTGCCTTCCCTGCACCGACTCCCGGTATGTTCTGCAGTTCCTCTATGCTGACCGGATACATCGTCGCCATCGCCTCCAACGAAGGATCCTGGAAAATGACATAGGGCGGTACATTCAAGTTCTTGGACATCTTTTTACGCAAGTCCAACAACGCATTGAACAACGCCGGATCCGTCACGCCTGTACCTCCTCCGGAACGGCTTACCACCTCTTCATCGTCATCTTCAAACTCATTGTCTTCCGAAACCATGAAAGATTCCGGCTTCTTCATGAACTTACGCCCCTTTGCCGTCAACTTAAGGATGCCGTAATTCTCAATCTCTTTCTCCAGATAACCGGCTATCAATGCCTGCCGGATGACAGCATTCCAAAACTTTTCCTCATGTTCGTCGCCGCATCCGAAACAATCCAGATCAGCATGCTTATGAGCGATAACCTCATCTGTCTCCTTACCAACTAATACATCTATAATATAATCTGCCTTAAAATTCTCTTTCACTGCTTGTACAACCTCAAGCAGTTCCTTTAATTGATTCTTTGCTTCCACTTTCTTTTTCGGGTGTAAACAGTTATCACAATTACCACAATTCTCCTCATGATATTCCTCACCGAAGTAATGCAACAAGAACTTACGACGACACACGGAAGATTCCGCATAAGCAGCCGTCTCCGAAAGGAGCTGGCGCCCAATATCCTGTTCGGCCACAGGCTTACCCTCCATGAACTTCTCCAACTTCTGAAGGTCCTTGTAGGTATAATAAGTTATGCACAAACCTTCTCCTCCGTCGCGTCCGGCCCTACCGGTCTCCTGATAATACCCCTCAAGGCTCTTGGGTATATCATAATGAATCACAAAGCGTACATCCGGCTTGTCTATCCCCATGCCAAAAGCGATGGTAGCTACAATGACATCAATGCGCTCCATGATAAAATCATCCTGCGTCTGCGACCGGGTAGCCGAATCCATTCCGGCATGATAGGCCCTCGCGTTAATGTCGTTCGCCCGGAGTATTTCGGCCAGCTCCTCCACCCTCTTACGGCTCAAAGCGTAAATAATACCGCTCTTCCCCGGACGCTGTTTGATGAACCTGATAATATCCTTATCTACATTCTTGGTCTTGTTCCTTACCTCGTAATACAGGTTCGGACGATTAAAAGAGCTTTTAAACTCCTTGGCGTCCGTCATCCCCAAGTTCTTTTTGATGTCGCCGCGTACCTTATCGGTTGCCGTAGCCGTCAAGGCTATCACCGGTGCCGCACCTATTTCGTTGATTATCGGGCGAATCCGCCTGTATTCCGGCCGAAAGTCGTGCCCCCATTCCGATATACAATGCGCCTCGTCTATCGCATAAAACGAAATTTTCACATTCCGGAGAAAATCCACATTCTCATCTTTCGTCAACGATTCCGGAGCTACATAAAGCAACTTGGTCTTCCCGTGCAGAATATCACTCTTCACCATATCTATCGCCCCTTTGTTCAGAGACGAATTCAGATAATGGGCAACGCCGTCATCTCCGCACACCGCCCGGATTGCATCCACTTGATTTTTCATCAAAGCAATCAAAGGCGATATGACAATCGCCGTACCTTCCATCAAAAGAGACGGTAACTGGTAGCACAACGATTTTCCTCCGCCGGTAGGCATCAGAACAAAAGTATCCCTGCCCGCCAACACATTGCGTATGATGGCTTCCTGGTCGCCCTTAAAGGTTTCAAAGCCAAAATACCGCTTAAGAGGTTCTGTCAAATTCAGCATTGCATCCATATCAATAGTTTTCCAATAAAATCAAACTCAGGTTTAACATTGTTGCCCCTAACAAAGTTATAAACAAATACCTCATATTTGCAAATTATTGGGAAACTATTTTCAGGATTTCTTCATTTCTTAACTCAAAATTCCACAAACGTCCTCCTGTTAACTTGCTTTCAAACCGGAGAGGTTGGCCTTCTCCAATTGTTTTTTGGCATATTCCAACGTCACCTTGAACGCCTTTACTTTCTTGGAGGGTATTTCAAACATCGCATCCATCATGATACTCTCCATGATGGAACGCAGTCCGCGGGCACCGAGATTATACTCCACTGCCTTGTCCACGATATACTCCAACGTATCTTCGTCAAAAGACAGCTTAATGCCATCCATTTCAAAGAGCTTGACCTGCTGCTTCACAATAGAGTTCTTCGGTTCTGTCAGTATATTGCGCAATGCCGTACGGTCGAGCGGATTCAGATAGGTCAGCACCGGCAAACGGCCTATGATTTCCGGAATCAGCCCGAAAGATTTCAAGTCCTGCGGAAGAATATACTTCATCAGGTTAGACTTGTCGATATGCTGCATATTCTGTACCGAGTTATAACCGACCACATGCGTATTCATCCGCTGGGCTATCTTCTTCTCGATACCGTCAAATGCCCCTCCGCAGATGAACAGGATATTACGCGTGTCCACATGGATGTAATCCTGATCCGGATGCTTGCGTCCCCCCTTGGGCGGCACATTGACCATCGAACCCTCCAGAAGTTTCAGCAGACCCTGTTGTACCCCTTCCCCGCTCACGTCACGCGTGATGGAAGGATTATCACTCTTACGGGCTATCTTGTCGATTTCGTCGATAAAGACAATACCCCGTTGAGCAGCCTGTACATTATAATCGGCCACCTGCAACAAACGGGAAAGAATACTCTCTACATCCTCCCCTACATAGCCAGCCTCGGTAAACACCGTAGCATCCACTATCGTGAAAGGCACATGCAATAATTTGGCTATGGTACGGGCCAGAAGGGTTTTTCCCGTTCCGGTGCTTCCCACCATGATTATATTCGATTTCTCGATTTCCACTCCATCGTCCGATGTCTGCTGTGCCAATCTTTTATAATGGTTGTAAACCGCCACGGCAAGATTACGCTTGGCATCATCCTGCCCGATGACATACTGGTCCAGATAAGCCTTAATATCGCGCGGTTTGGGCAACTCGGCCAAATCGAACCCCAAATCATCCTTCTCCTTGTGCTCCACGGGCAAAGAATCTTTCACAATCCGGTAAGCCTGTTGCGCACAGTCGCTGCATATAAAACCATTCACTCCGGTAATGAGCAAAGGCACATCGCGCTCCGCCCTGCCGCAAAAAGAACATGCTTTCTTCATCGCCATTGCATTTACGGATTAAGGACATCGTTAGCCGATTCCGGTTTCTTACGAACCAAAACACTATCTATCATACCATACTCTTTGGCCTCCTGCGCCGTCATCCAATAATCACGGTCGGAATCAGCCCACACCTTGTCGAAATCGGTATGAGAATGTTCTGCGATAATCGTATAAAGTTCTTTCTTCAATTTCTGAATCTCACGCGCCGTTATCTCGATGTCCGAGGCCTGTCCCTGTGCCCCACCCATCGGTTGGTGAATCATCACACGGCTGTGGGTCAAGGCCGACCGCTTGCCTTCGGCTCCGGCCACCAACAGTACGGCTGCCATAGACGCCGCCATACCCGTGCAAATCGTAGCTACGGGACTGCTGATAAACTGCATCGTATCATAAATACCCAATCCGGCATACACCGAACCGCCGGGCGAATTGATATAGATGGAAATATCCTTTCCCGGATCCACCGAATCCAAATAAAGCAACTGAGCCTGCAACGTATTGGCCGTGTAATCATCTATCTGGGTTCCCAAGAATATGATACGATCCATCATCAAACGGGAAAACACATCCATCTGTGTCACGTTCAACTGACGCTCTTCCAGAATGTAGGGATTGAGATATTGGTTTTGCGCGTTCACTACGTCGTTCAGCACCTGGCTGTTCAAGCCCAAATGCTTCACTGCATACTTTCTAAAATCTTCCATAGTCAAACTATTTATGCGGAAAAAGGAAACACCTGAACAATCTTCCGCCATTTTCGAGCAAATGTACGAAAAATATGTTCGGGGGTTTCCTTCCTTATACTTATTTCACAAAATTAAACCTGCCCCGCTCGAATTAAGCGAACAACTTGTTGAAATCCTCTACGCTGATTTCTTTGTGGTTCAACTTCACGACATTCTTCAATGCGGCCGACAACTTGTTCTCCACGCTGCGGTTTACCAAAGACTCTACCTGGTCTTGCTTCTTCAGCATTTCATTGGCGTAGTTGTCCAACATCTCTTCCGGCACGTTAATCATACCGTACTGAGCAAACTGAATCTTCGTGATATTCTTGGCCGTAGCAATCAAGTCTTCTTTCTCGACCTTGATACCGTAAGCCTTCACCAACTGCTCCTTAATCAGATGCCAAGTCAGCTCTTCGATGCTCTTGTCGTAATTTTCTTCCACGAACTTCTCGCCCTTGTCTGCATTGCTTACACGCATGAAACGTTTCAGGAAAGCATCGGGATATTCCAACTTGCCCACCTTATTCGTCAGGTAAGTACGTACATCCAAAATGAACTTGTAGTCACTGTCTGCCACAAACTGTTCTGCCAAAATCTCCTTGATTTTATTACGGAACGCTTCTTCGCTCGTTACCGTACCTTTCTCAAAGACTTGGTCAAACAACTCCTGATTCAATTCAGCTTCCTTGAAACGTGTAATCTCCTGCACTTGGAAACTGAAATCCGAAGTCATAGCCGGCACGTCTTCCTTCTTGATTTTCAACAACGAAGCGATTTCCACGTCATGACCATCGTATGCCTTGTTCGGATTGAAGACCAATACATCGTTCACCTTGCAACCGTTGAATACGGCCTTCTGCTCGTCGTTCTTCATATATTCAGGCAACAAGACAGCATTTTCAACCTGTACGCCACCTTCTTTCGTATTTCCGTTCTCATCCAGTTCGGCCAACAAACCCTTCACCATGTCCTTAGCCTCGTAGCTGTCCACATGGTCATAACTACCCGCACGCTGGGTGTACATCTTCACTTGGCCGTCGATCATTTTGTCGTCCACCTGGATGTCATAATAATCTACCGTGTCTTCACCGCTCAGTTCAGCCTTGAACTCGGGAGCCAAAGCCAAATCGAAAGCGAACGAAAACTCTTCCATCGTATCGAAGTCAATATCCTGCTGACGGTCTTCGCTCGGAAGCGGCTCGCCCAGAATATTCAGATTGTTTTCCTTGATGTAAGCATACAGTTTCTCACCCAGCAACTTGTTTACTTCCTCTGCCGTAATGTCCTTGCCGAAACGTTTTTTCAACAGTCCCATGGGCACTTGTCCCGGACGGAAACCCGGCATACTTGCTTTTCTGCGGAAATCCTTCAAAGCCTTCTCTACCCTGTCGGCATAGTCGGCCTTTTCCATCTTAATGGTAAGCACCGCGCTTACTTTGTCAATGTTTTCTAATGAAATATTCATTTTGAAATCTAATTATTTATATATGATTACTATTATATTTATAATTTGTATTGCACAACAAGCGTGCAAAGATAGCCTTTATCTTTTAATAAATCAAAGTCCTTGCGCACTTTTTTCTTCATCTATCTTCTGGAAGTCTTTCAAACGCAGCACGAAACTGTTCGTCAAGTATTTGGCACGCACCACCTCATTCTCAGACAATTCCTGAGGAGAACCCTGAAAAAGTATCTGTCCCTCGAAGAGCAAATAGGCACGGTCGGTAATACAAAGCGTCTCCTCCACGTTGTGGTCCGTAATCAACACGCCGATATTGCGCTTTTTCAGCTTCCACACGATATACTGTATATCCTCCACGGCAATAGGGTCTACGCCGGCAAAAGGCTCATCCAACATAATAAACTTAGGGTCGATGGCCAGACAACGCGCGATTTCCGTCCGTCTCCGTTCGCCGCCCGAAAGCCGGTCGCCCAAATTCTTGCGCACCTTTTGCAGGCTGAATTCCGAAATCAGGCTTTCCAGCTTTTCCTTCTGGTATTCTTTCGGCTTGCCCGTCATCTCCAACACGGAAGCGATGTTGTCTTCCACCGTCATCTTACGAAATACCGACGCCTCCTGCGCCAAATAACCGATACCGTTACGGGCACGCTTGTAGACCGGAAACTTCGTGATTTCCAAATCGCCGATGAAAATACGCCCCTCGTTAGGCACCACCAATCCCGTAGTCATATAAAAAGAAGTCGTCTTTCCGGCCCCGTTCGGCCCGAGAAGCCCCACAATCTCTCCCTGCTTGACGTCAAACGACACATGATTCACCACCGTACGTTTACCGTACGTCTTCACCAGGCCCTCCGTACGGAGCACTAATCCTGTATTCTGACTGTCCTGAGAAAGAGCTTCTGCCATAAACTACAAATTTGCGTACAAAAATACGAAAATTGTATTAAAAAGCAGCCCCTTGCACAAAACTATTTCCGCCCGCCGCCTCTTTTTAGCGGATTTTCATTAATTTTGTGTGATTTAAAAAGAATTGGACATGCTATTCAACAAAAGTTTGGCTACATTCGGCCGTTATCTGATGCTGATGGGGCGCACTTTCTCACGCCCCGAAAGGATGCGGATGTTTTTCAAACAATACATTAAGGAAATGAGCCAGTTGGGCGTAGACTCCATCGGAATCGTCCTCCTGATATCCTTCTTCATCGGCGCAGTGATTTGCATCCAGATCAAACTGAACATCCAAAGCCCATGGATGCCTAAGTTCGTCACGGGATACACCACCCGCGAAATCATGTTGCTGGAATTTTCATCTTCCATCATGTGCCTGATTCTGGCCGGGAAGGTCGGTTCCAACATCGCCTCCGAAATCGGCACCATGCGCGTCACACAGCAAATCGACGCCCTTGAAATCATGGGAGTCAATTCCGCCAATTACCTCATCCTGCCCAAGGTGCTGGGCATGATGACCATGATGCCCTTCCTGGTTTGTTTCAGTATTTTCTCCGGATTCGTAGGGGCCTACGCCACGTCCGTCATCGGGCAAGTCATCACGATAGACGACCTGACGTTGGGATTGCAACACGACTTCAACGAATGGTACGTATGGATGGGATTCATCAAGTCCATATTCTTCGCTTTCGTCATCACCAGCGTATCGGCGTTCTACGGCTATACGGTCGAAGGCGGTTCGGTGGAAGTGGGAAAAGCTAGTACAGACTCTGTGGTGAGCAGCAGTGTGCTCATCCTGTTTTCCGATGTGTTACTCACTCAATTGTTATCCTGATGATCGAAGTTAAATCGCTATATAAGTCTTTCGAGGACAAAGAAGTGCTGAAGGACATCAACAGTGTGTTTGAGAATGGAAAGACGAACCTGATTATCGGCCAGAGCGGTTCCGGAAAGACGGTACTGATGAAATGTATCGTGGGATTGTTCCGTCCCACCAGCGGTGAAGTGCTTTATGACGGACGCGACTTGGTGACGATGAACAAACAAGAATGGAAGATGCTCCGCCGCGAAATGGGAATGATATTCCAGAGCGCAGCTTTGTTCGACTCCATGACCGTATTGGAAAACGTCATGTTTCCGCTGGATATGTTTTCCAAAGACTCTTATGCCGAACGGGTGAAACGCGCCCAGTTTTGTCTGGACAGGGTGAACCTGCTTGAAGCGCAAAAGAAGTTCCCGGACGAAATCAGCGGCGGTATGCAAAAGCGTGTGGCCATTGCAAGAGCCATCGCCCTCAATCCCAAATACCTGTTCTGCGACGAACCGAACTCGGGTCTCGACCCCAAAACCTCTCTGGTGATAGACGAACTGATTCACGACATCACCGTGGAATTCAACATGACCACTATCATCAACACGCACGACATGAATTCCGTAATGGGCATCGGAGAAAACATCCTATATATATATGAAGGGAGAAAAGAATGGCAGGGCAACAAAGACGAAATCATGAACTCGACCAACGAACGCCTGAACAGCTTCATCTTTGCCTCGGACCTCTTCCGAAAGGTGAAAGAAGCCAATAAATAACCTCCCCCGTCCATATCTCGGTTTGGACACCACGTCCGTCGGCATCATACAACACGGTTCGCCGATATCCTTTCCTTAAAAGGAATCCTGACATCGGTCGACGCTAAAATCACCTTGCTGAAGAAAAAAAAATCATTTGGCTTAGATTGATAAAACAATCTAAGCCAAACGATTTACACTATCCAGTAGGTCCATAATCAGGAGTTTACAAAACGACCCGGATAAAAGAAAGATGCTGACGCATTCGTTCTACCTCCACGAACGTTTTTCAGGCATTCGCCATTCTTCACATCGCCGACATAAGGCGGCCCCCCAAACGATACCGCCATAAGGCAAACTAAACTGAAAATGAGGATGTCCCGTAATAGGCACATCCTCATTTCCATTCCTACAAACCGGCAAACCAATTTATTTCAATGCCGACAAAGCTGCGTCATAATCCGGTTCTTCCGTTATTTCCGGAACCAACTGGGCATATATCACCTTTCCGTTCTCGTCCACAATGATTACGGCCCGTGCCGTCAATCCGGCCAAGGGGCCATCCACCATCATCAGCCCGTAATTCCCGGCAAAGTCCTTGCTACGGAACAAAGATACGGGCTTCACGTTCTCAATGCCTTCAGTCGTACAAAAGCGTCCTTGTGCAAAAGGTAAATCCATGGATACGGCCAATACCTGCACATTCTCCAAATGGGCCGCTTTCACATTGAACTTGCGCACCGACGTGGCGCATACGGAAGTGTCCAGACTTGGAAAAATATTCAATATCACACGCTTGCCTTTAAGACTGCCCAAAGACAAATCACTCAAGTCACCGGCCACAGCCGTAAAGTCGGGAGCCATCTCTCCTTTTTGGGGCATCATCCCGTTTGTATGTACTGCTGTTCCTTTAAATGTCACGGTTTCAAACTGTTTCATAGTTCTCTTTTATTGTTTAGTATCCCGACGTGCAATAGGCACTTATCGGATAGCTCCAAGGCTATGCTACAAATATACGCAAAAGATTCTCATTAAAACATTTCAGTCAGTTAATTATCCCTTTTTCAGGATTCTTTAACTGACTGAAACTATTTCATACTGATTACTGCATCTTCCATTCCTCTCCGCATCGGACCATCGGCAAGGCGATTTCTTCACGCGTGCTGTCTCCGAACAGCACTTCCAGAAAAACACTGGCGACATCTCCAGAAACCGTGTCTCCTAATGCCCGGACGGAAACCAACCCTCCCCTACGTTCTTTCTCACGAGCGGCATACTGGGCCACAAGATCGACCATCTGGCTGCGATAGGACTCCGTCATGCTGTCGCTATAGGCAATAGAATGAATGTAATCTTCGTACTTGCCCTTTATCAAATAATTATAATAGGTCTCGGCTGCCCGGCTTACCTCGCTTTTATCGCTTTTGCCACACGAAACCCATAGGGAAAGTCCTAAAAAGGCCACCCATAGGGGAATGATTTTCCTCATTACTTCTGCCGTATAAAGATATTAATAGGAGTACCGCTGAAATCCCAACGTTCGCGTATCTTGTTTTCCAGGAAACGACGGTAGGGCTCTTTCACATATTGCGGCAAATTGGCATAGAACACAAAAGAGGGAATTTGCGTGTCCGGCAGTTGCATGCAATACTTAATCTTAATGTATTTACCTTTGATGGAAGGGGGCGGATAGGCCTCGATCAAAGGCAACATCTCTTCATTCAGTTTAGCTGTAGCGACGCGTTTCTTCCGGTTCTGATAAACCTCCTTGGCTGTCTCAAGCACCTTAAAAATGCGTTGTTTCGTCAAGGCGGAAGCAAATATAATCGGAAAATCATCGAATGGAGCCATGCGATGGCGGATGGCATATTCATATTCGTTCATGACCACCGTCGTCTTGTCCTCTACCAAGTCCCATTTATTGACCACCACAACCAAACTTTTGTTGTTCCGTTGTATCAATTGGAATATGTTCAAGTCCTGGGCTTCTATGCCACGCTCCGCATCCAGCATCAGAATGCAGACATCGGAATTCTCAATGGCCCGGATGGAACGCATGACGGAATAATATTCCAAATCTTCCGTCACCTTGTTTTTACGGCGGATACCGGCCGTATCTACCAAATAGAAATCAAACCCGAACTTGGTATAACGGGTATAAATGGAATCCCGGGTGGTTCCGGCGATATCGGTCACGATGTTACGTTCTTCTCCGATAAACGCGTTGATTAGGCTGGACTTGCCTGCATTCGGTCGCCCGACAACGGCAAAACGGGGGATATTCTCATCCGTTTCGTCATCGGTAGTTTTAGAGAATTTTGAGACTATCAGGTCCAACAATTCCCCCGTGCCGCTTCCGGTTGCCGCCGAAATACAATAGGGGTCGCCCAACCCCAAAGCGTAAAACTCTGCAGCACTGTATATCCATTCATTCGTATCGGCCTTGTTGGCTACAAGGATAACCGGCTTTTTGGTACGCCGCAAGATATTGGCCACGGCTTCGTCCAAATCCGTCAAACCGTTCCGGACATCCACCAAAAACAATATGACATCCGCTTCTTCCGTCGCCAACGTCACTTGCTTGCGGATTTCTTCCTCAAATATATCATCCGAGTTCACCACCCAACCGCCGGTGTCTATCACGGAGAACTCACGTCCTGTCCACTCCGACTTCCCATACTGGCGGTCGCGCGTCGTCCCGGCTTCATCACTGACAATCGCATGACGTGTCTGAGTCAAACGATTAAAAAGAGTAGACTTACCCACATTCGGGCGTCCGACTATTGCCACTATATTTCCCATAAATTATCGAATTTCGGCTTCACAGCCTGATTATTAATCTAAATTATACCCAAAGCTTTTCAAAGCCCGTTCCGAACTTCTCCAATCCTTATCCACCTTCACAAAGGTCTCCAGATAAATGCTTTTACCGAAGAATTTCTCCAAAGACTTCCGGGCTTCTGTGGAAGCTTTCTTTAATGCCACTCCCCGATGGCCGATGATGATGCCTTTCTGAGAGTCGCGCTCCACATAGATAACGACATTGATATGAATGGATTTTGCCTCTTCCTTGAACTGTTCCACTACGACTTCCACAGAATACGGAATCTCTTTATCGTAATATAATAAAATCTTTTCACGGATAATTTCAGTTACGAAGAAACGGGCCGGTTTATCGGTCCACTGGTCCTTGCCGAAATATGGAGGGGAATCCGGCAAAAGTTCTTTAATGCGATTCAACACCGTATCTATGTTGAACTTGCACAAAGCTGAAATAGGTATGATTTCGGCCTTGGGCAGAACGGCATGCCAAGCTTCCACCTTCGAAGTCAGTTCCTGCTGGTTGCTCACATCGATTTTATTGATAAGCAACAACACGGGAACATCCATCTTGGACACTTTTTCCAGGAAGTCGCCATTCTTATCGGGTGTCTCCACCATATCCGTCACGTACAACAGCACATCGGCGTCTTGCAAAGCTGATTCCGAGAAATTCAACATAGACTCTTGCAACTTGTAATTAGGCTTCAAGACCCCGGGGGTGTCGGAAAAACAAATCTGCATGTCTTCCGTATTCAAAATCCCCATGATACGGTGGCGCGTGGTCTGCGCCTTAAAGGTCGCAATGGATATACGTTCCCCGACCAGGAGATTCATCAGCGTGGACTTTCCGACATTCGGATTTCCTACAATATTCACAAAACCAGCTTTATGTGCCATAATTGCTCTGTTTTTTCTTTGAATAAAAAAACGCATCTATAAACGGATGCGTTCTTTTTTATGATGTCTTTTTGAAGGATTCTCTTTTATCCCTTATTTACTTACCTGCTCCGTCGTAGCCCCATTTCATATAAGCGGCTCCCCATGTGAATCCGGCGCCGAAAGCGGTAAAAATCAGATTGTCTCCCTTCTTCAACTGTTGTTCGTAGTCCCACAAGGCCAAGGGCAAAGTGGCTGCACTTGTATTGCCATAACGTTGGATGTTGAGCATCACTTTTTCCATCGGCAACTCCAAACGGTGTGCTACTGCCTCGATAATGCGTACATTAGCCTGATGAGGAATGACCCAAGCGATATTATCCTTGGTCAATCCGTTACGTTCGGCCACCAAAGCTGAAGCGTCGCTCATATTGGTCACGGCAAACTTAAACACCGTACGTCCTTCCTGATGGAGATAATGCAAGCGGTGGTCTATGGTAAAATACGAAGGAGGGCAAGCGGAACCGCCCGCTTTCATGCACAAGAACGGCAACCCTTTGCCATCCGTACGCAAATAGGCGTCCTTCCAACCCAAGTCTTCCGTAGTAGGCTCAACCAATACGGCAGCGGCTCCATCTCCAAAAATCGGACAAGTCGCACGGTCTGTATAATCGACCATTGAAGACATTTTGTCAGCACCGATAACAATAATCTTCTTATAACGCCCGCTTTCAATCAAAGCGGAAGCCGTATCCATAGCGAAAAGGAATCCGCTGCAGGCTGCCTGCAAGTCGTATGCAAAAGCATTCGTCAACCCCAACTTGCCAATGACAATAGAAGCCACAGAGGGGAAATGATAATCCGGAGTAGAAGTAGAAACAATCACGCAATCAATGTCTTCAGGATTTACTCCCGTTTTCTGCAATAACTGTTTCGCTGCCTTACGGGCCATATAGCTCGTACCCAAACCTTCTTCATTTAAAATACGCCTTTCCTTTACGCCGATACGAGTCATAATCCACTCATCGTTTGTATCAACCATTCGCGACAACTCGTCGTTGTTCAAGACATATTCCGGAACGTAACCGCCAATACCGGTGATTACCGCATTTATTTTTTCCATTCTTTATTCTGCTTTCTAAAAAAAGTAGCCGGAGAACAATAGTGCTCTCTGGCTATATCTCCCTCACTAATGATTAAACAGCAGCTTCTTTCACGATAGCCACCTTACCTCTGTAATAGCCACAAGTGGGGCAAACAGTGTGATAAATGTGGAATGCGCCGCAATTCGGGCAAACTGCCAACGTAGGCGCTACGGCCTTATCATGAGTTCTTCTCTTACGGGTTCTCGTTTTTGACTGTCTTCTTTTAGGATGTGCCATTTTCTTAAGTATTTAATTATTATCCAATATTTTTTTCAATTTATTCCAACGCGGATCTACCGGTTTGCCACTTTCTTCATCCGCGCTCTTCTCTTCCTCGGAACCATCTGGTTTCTCAGACGAAGTCACCAAATGTGCCGCCAATGCCTCCATCATTTCCACATTGCAATGTCCAGGTTCATGCACGTGTGTGAGCGGAACTTCCAGCACAATAAATTCATAAATAATCCATGCGACATTCAATATGGCATCTTCGTATGGCAGTATCATCATATCCCCTTCGTCCGCATACTCATCCCCTAACTTTACGGTAAGCATACGTTCCGCCTCTATCTCCACGTCCATATCGTCAAGACACCGATCGCACGGCACATGTACCGTTCCTTTAATATGAAAGGTAAAAACATAAGCTCCCCCGCTTTCTCTTATCTTCAGGTCTGCATCTGCCTTACCGCTCCTCACTAAAGTCCCTTCCACAGCTTCAAAGAATGCTTCATCCAATGCAAACTGATATTCAGCGACATCAGTCCGCATGTTCTTCAAATCAATCTTATAACTGTCAAGTACATCCATTTGGGCTGCAAATTTACAAAAAATAAGCGATGGCGCACAATAAAAAGCACAAAAAACGTTCTTTTTAATACTTTTTCAACTCCACCCTAAAGGTTGTCCCCACACCGATTTCCGAACGTTTCACAAAAATACGTCCTTTGTGATATTCTTCCACTATGCGTTTGGCTAAGGACAAGCCCAGCCCCCAACCTCTTTTCTTGGTTGTAAAACCGGGACTGAAGACCGTCTGGAAATGATTTTTCGAGATACCTTTACCGGTATCTGTGACTTCAACAACCACTTTCCCCGCGTCTTCAAAAGCTGTTACCGTGATACATCCTTGTCCTCCCATCGCATCTATCGCATTCTTACAAAGATTCTCTATCACCCACTCGAAAAGCGGAGCACACATATAAGCCTTCAACGGATATTCCGGCAACAGGCAACGGATAGACACTTTATTGGATGTACGGCGGGAGATATAATCTATCACGTGTTCAAGCACTGTGGCTAACAATTCCTCACGGGATTCCGGCAAAGAGCCGATTTTAGAAAAACGTTCGGCTATCATCTCCAATCGTTTCACATCTTTGTCCATCTCCGGGATAAGCTCATCATGGGGATAAGTCTCTTTTAAAATCTCAACCCATGCCATCAACGAAGAAATCGGGGTACCTAACTGATGGGCTGTCTCTTTGGACAAACCCACCCAGACTTTATTCTGCTCTGCCTTTTTGGAACTCAACAAAGCGAAAATAGCCACTACGACAAAAATAAGAACTACGCCCAATTGTATATAAGGATAGGAAGACAGCCGTTTCAACATAATGGAATCGTCATAACAGATTTCCATAAAATCACCATCAGCACCTTGAGAAGCACCTTCATTCAGATAAATACGAATCACCCGGCCTCCTTGCCGCATGTCTTCCGCCATTTGCTTTACCTCTCTCGTACTGTCGGCTGCATTACTTGCTTTCAATGACAAATTCCGATAGCTATGTATTTCTCCTGATTTATATTGCACGATGACCGGAATGGTATTATTTCCATTCAAAACTTTCAAAACCAAGGTGACATCGGTGTTTTCATCCGCATTGTTCAGCGTTCGCATGGCTTCTGCCCATACTTCCATGTTTTGGTGTTCACCCAAAGCCAAATCACGTACTAAATAGTTGGATATAATGAGAGACCCCACGGCTATCACGATGGCCATGACTACTAACAAAAACTTAACCTGCCTTATCCGGTCATACCACTGCATAACATTTAACTTCTTATACTCCTTTCCCAAAAACGGGCAATCCTCTTTTTTATTGCATCATTGACGCTATTCTATCATCGAAAAAGCGGATGCGCCGCTACTCGACACATCCGCTCGTTTATCCCAAAAAAATGTTCAAACCGGGGAGGCTACTTGATTAAGACACCTTTTCCGTTGATGATATAAAGTCCTTTCTTCAACGTTTTGAGAGCCTCTCGATCCGCAGCCTTCTTCACCAGCAGACCGCTTACGGTATAGACATCCACCCTCTGTCTTTTGGCAAGGATCGCATCAATACTCTGTCCCTCTACAACAGTGAAGTCATATCGCAGTTCCGGAGCATTGTCGAGAACATTGTTACCCCAGCTATCCGAAGCCTGTTGTATCTTCATAGCCGGTACAACCAAAGTATATGAACCTTTGGCGGTAACTTCTTCTGTCAGTTCTATCTTGATTTCATTGTATTCGTCTCCCATATCCAAAGTGGCACTTACCTTTTCCTGCGTATCTTTATTGATAAGGTAAGCTTCTTCTTGAGAGTCTACATTGGTCACGGCAAAGGTCTCTTTCTGGAATTGCAATACGAAACTCTTCAAAGAGGTTACCTCGCCTTCTGCCGGAGTAATACCCGTAGGCTGGTAGTTGGTAGTCTCAACCTTTTTACCCACAACGGTATAAGTCAGATTCTCAACAGATGCATTCCAATCTCCATTGGCATTCAGAACGACCTTTTCCGGCACGACAAGCATGTACATACCTGCATCTACGACCTCTCTTTCCAGCGTAATCAGGATTTGGTTTTCCTGCCCTTCGCCTTCTACGGCCGAAACAGTAGCGGAAATCTGTCCGGACAACCGACTCATCAAATACACAGCCGGAGCATCTTCTGACGTATTAATCGTAACGGGTTGGTCGAATGCCAACGTAAAGGTGGATACTGTTTCTATTGCATTTTCCGGATTCGGATCTATACCTATGGCCTGGATATTCGGACCGACAATATGTTCAACAATTGTGTATTCGCAACGTATTTCCTTGTTCTGAGGACCTGAAAGGATGTAGCTCTCCCAGTCTTCCTTATTGTCCGGACAGCTATACAGCCCTTCAGGGATAACCAAATCGTATTGTTCACCCACCGCTGCCTGTAAAGGTACACCGTCATCATCCACGAAATAAAGTTCTATGTCGTTACCTGAACCATAAGCAACCGATGCAACCTCTATTCTCTCTTCGCTACCCTTCTTCTGCAAATAAGGAGCCGGACAGTTCAAACTTTCCACATAATCACCATCATGTACACCGTTGATCACGGAATATTTTCCTGATGGCGTGATGATCACCGGAAGAGGAATGCTTTCAATATCACCCTCAGCCGGAGTGATTGCTTCCGGAACTTCGGTATAAAGAAGCTTACCCATATATTCCAAACGGAAATTATCAGCCTTGAACCAACCTTTGGAAGAAGCCTTTACGAACAATTCACCGTTAACCACTTCTACGTTGTCTACACTTATATTCACACCAGTATGTTTGTCTATAGCCGTAACATCGGCAGTAGCTTTTCCGGCAGTCAACGTAATCACGTTACCAGCATCAGAAGCAACCAATGCACTCAGTCGATACAAACCGTCGCGCAGGTTAGTCACCGTCTGTGCTACATTAAAGTCGATAGCACTACCGTTCCAGGTATTAAACAGGTAATTGCCATCTGCACCGGAGAAGGAGAAATCACCGGTATTCGGTTTCACTCCTGTATCATAGCCCTGAGTTGCCATCCAAGGAGATAAATCTCCGGTTTCGAAAGAAGGATTCTCCATTAGGAAAGTATAGTCAAATGATGTACCATTTGTCGGATAAGCCACCAATACAAATGCATTAGTAGCATCGGACAAATCATCACCGATGGCCTTGATGACTTCCACATCAAGAGCCTCCTCCAACTCTTTATTGGCTTTGGTATGTGCATCGCTCATTGCCGTTTTGTCATCAGTATTATCCACGACTGAATTCGTAATAATTAGCAAAGCTTCTTGGATTTGCTGGGCTACCTCGGCATAAGCTTCTGTGATTTCACCCAAAGAGTTGGTCATGGCAATGACTTTGTTGCAAGCTAACTCCAATGCAATAGGATCACCTCCTACATTTCCCGTTTCAGACAGCAACTTGACGACCTCTTCTTTCATGGCTTTACCGATCGTATTGGCTTCAGTAGCTGCGTCTAAGGCATTCTGCAAAGCGGTACGTGCTTCAGTGAGAGAAGCTTTCAATGTTTCGGCATCTAACATTCCGACGTACGATAACTCCACATTAGTAATACCAATCCAATTAGCATTGCCAAGCATCTCCAAACCAAAAGTCAACGTTCCATCGGTAACTTCTACACCTTCCAAAATAGGCTGGGTATAAAGGCCGGCAGCATCTGCCAAAGATATGGTTTTATCGTTTGCCTTGAAATTCACAGTGGCACCGTCATTTTTGAATGTATAAGCAGAAAGTTTATACACACCGGTCGGCAAATTATTCTTAGTATATGTCAATGTACCGGTAAATGCCGTACCATCGTTCCATGCTTCAATATAACCCGGCTTAATCAAGCCTAATGCTTCATTGTTCTTATTGGAAGCACCGTTATACTGATAATTTTTATTAAAACCGGTAAAATCATTCACCCAGCCGTTCGTACTATTGCCCACACCTTCAATAAAGAAAGTATAGTCGAAAGAGAAACCTGAATTCGGAACAGCCTTGACTACATATTCTTGATAACCGGCTACAAGATGTTCTTTTAACTCAACCATTTTATCCACGTTGACTGCATTGTCTTTCATCATATTAGTCAATGTTAGGATTCGGTCAAATGTAGTTGAAGCACCTTCTACCTTTTCAACACTGTTTTCCTTCGTACCTATACAGAATTCATAATAAGTTTCATACTCCTTGCATGCTTCAATCATTTGAAGAGCTTCAGTCTTTTTGCCCAATAAGAGGTTTCCGGCTTCATCCAGTTCTTCGTCAGTCCCCCCCATATTGTCGATCTTATCATAAACTTCGTTCACTGTTTTCATAAAACCTTGAGGCAAAGTATAACTTGCCACAACGTCTTCCAGTTCTTTCTTAACCTTATTGATTGAATTCTTGCGTGCAACCTCATCAATGGCATAAAGTTTAAAAGTTCCTCCGATAAACCAAGATTTCATCACTTCGAAAGTCCCGTCAAAGCCAATAGACACAATCTGCTCTTCAGGCAAAGTAAACTCTATGGAATTCAAATATTTTCCAGCTTTGAAGGCCTCAGAAGCATCATCTGTATTATTAGCAGCCGTTTCGCCTGTCACTTCACTTGCCAATGTCTTTACAAGTACATTGTTTTCGCCAACCCTTAAATAAGCCGCGGACTTTTCTGGGGCCTCGCTATAGTTTTCGCCATAACGAAAAAAACCAAAAGCATCCAAACGATACGTACCGGCCGGCATTGGCACATCCTGCTTGATACAATACGAAGTTACATCAAGCGATCCCCAACCTGCATAAGCTTCATACACCTTAGGATTCTTGTCTGGATTATTAAAATTAGTATCCGTCCAACCAATCTTTCCATTAGAAAAATCAGCATTGATAATGTAACTCGTTACATCTAATTGGGCAAACATGTTCTGTGTACCCCAAACAGTCATCAATAAGACTGCAAAATTTAGTAACCTTCTTTTCATCGTATTTAAGAATTAGGTTAATTAATAAATTGATTTATTCTCTATCCTACTAAAAAAGAAGGATAACATGCAAATGTAATAAATAATAATAAAAGAATCAAAAAAGCCGGGGAAGAAATTCATTTTTTTATTATAAAATATAAGAATGAATTTCTTTCACTGTAGAAAAGCAATAAGAACAGATGTATTTCACATTCTTTTATTACATTTCGCTACGAATATATCTATCCTCTTATTTTAAAAGGAGAATAATAAAATACATTTATTTCCTTAATCATAAAGATAATAAAAGCAAAAAGGCTCCTCAACAGACGAATCTATAAAAAGATTCACCACTCCCCACCAATAAGTTTTCCAAATCATGCTTCATTTTTCATCTATCCCGAGAACGCCCTAACATACAACATATTACCACTGAAGAATAGAGAAAGTCATCTTTCAGTAAGCCTTCAGACATCCTTCGGC